>Ga0187862_10000012_pt1 | contig 193143 bp, 178 predicted proteins | sample June2016WEW_10_1_FD_133003 | JGI IMG/M metagenome (GOLD analysis project Ga0187862, IMG submission 133003) | Peatland microbial communities from SPRUCE experiment site at the Marcell Experimental Forest, Minnesota, USA - June2016WEW_10_150 | ecosystem: Environmental > Terrestrial > Soil >... | reverse complement strand
TTTGCCGCCTTCGGCACGAAGAGGCTGCCGACACTCGCGGGCACTCCGGGATCCTCGCGCGTCAAGTCGGGGCTCACGACGCTCCAGGAGTCGCCGCCGTCGGTCGTCGCATAGAGCCGGTTTGCCGCGTAATAGAGTTTGTGGGGATCTTGCGGCGAGAAGAACAGCGGCTCCGTGCGATCCACGCGCACGCCCTCGCCCTTGAGGGGAATCGGCGTGATGTTGCGCACCTGGCCCGTCGGCAGGTACGCCTTCGTGACTTCGTTGCGGCCCGCCCCGTAGACGGTGTCCGGATCGAGCGGATCGGGAACGACGTAGCCATACTCGATGACGCCGACCGGATGCCATTCGCGTAACGTGATCTCGCCGTCGTTGCCGCGCGTGGAGATGCAGACCGAGCCGCTCTCCTGCTGGCCGGAGCAGATCCGGTACGGAAAGCCGTCGATGACCCCGATGTGATAGAGCTGCGCAGTCGGTTGGTTGAACCAGGAACTCCAGGTCTCGCCGCCGTTGACCGTGATGATGGCGCCTTGATCGCTGACCAAGGCGATGTGCCGAGAATTGTCGGGGCTGATCCACAAGTTCTGGTAGTCGTCGCCGCCCGGCGCGCCGCGCAGCGAACTCCAATGCACGCCGCCGTCGGTGCTCTTGACGGTCACGATGGTGGCGCTATAGAGCACGTCCGCATCCGATGGATCGACCTTGATGATCGGCAAATCGCCGCCGCCGATGCGCAGCGCCGGTCGCGGATCGTTCGTGATGCGCAGCCAGGTTTCTCCGCTGTCCTCGGATCGATAGACGCCGAGTCCGGCCGCCGAACTGTAGTCGCCGGATTCGTTCGTCGCCACGGTCGCGTACAGACGGCCCGGCTTACTCGGTGCAACTGCAATCTCGATTTGCGAGAGATCGTTTGGCAGTCCATTTTTCAGCTGGCGCCAGTGGTCACCGCCGTCCTCCGATTTGAACAATCCGCCTGCGGTCCCGTTGAAAACGTTGTTGTCTTCCCAGGGCCCCGATCGTACGTTCCAGAGCGAGGCGTAGAGAATATTCGAATCCCGAGGATCGATCTTGATGCCGGAACCGCCCGTGTTTTCGTCGACGAAGAGCACCTGCGCCCAATGGGCGCCGCCATCGGTGGACCGGTAGATTCCGCGCTGAGCGCTGGGTCCGAACGGGTGTCCCATGACGGCGGCGTAGAGGCGGTTGGGGTCTCGCGGATCCACGGCGAGATCGGGAATTTGCTGCGCATCGTCGAGACCCAGATGCACCCAGGTCAGCCCCGCATCGGCCGAGCGATAAATGCCGTTGCCGACCGAAAGATCGGGGCGCTGCAGGCCCTCGCCGCTCGCCACGTAGATGATCTTCGGGTTGGAAGGCGCGACCGCGATCGCGCCGATGGACTGGGTCGGCTCGGCGTCGAAAATGGGCTCCCAGGTGCGGCCGTAATCATCGGTCCTCCAGACTCCGCCGTTGACCGCGCCGATCAAAAAAGTCTCAGGGCTTCCCGGTACGCCGGCGACCGCGCGAGTTCGGCCGCCGCGGAACGGGCCGACCATGCGCCAATGCAAATCCTGCGTGATGGTTGCGACGGGCGGTTCGGCGGCGGCGCAAATCGCCGGCAATTGAAACAGCACGAGCAGCCCCGCAGCTAGCGTGAATCGTGAATTGATCAATGGTGTTCTCCGGACTCGTTAACGCGACTCGACTGGCTCGGCGCAACCGCGACCGCAATGCGACCGTAGAGTTTATGGGCAAAACCGGCATTTGCCGATTCGCTGGTCTTCGCCCAAGTCTCCCCGCCATCTGCGGACAGGAACAAAGCGCTGGCCGAGGCAGCATTCGCGCTCGGACCGCCCGAGAAGCCGAGTTCGATTTGGCCCTCGTTGACGAGCAACAGCAGGCAAGTCATTCGATTCATTGTCTACTTCTTTGTCTCGATTTGCAGGCGGCGAATTATAGCCCGCAATGGTAGCGTCGCTTGCGCCGAATCGGGAACCGCATTCCGCCGACGTCGGCCAACGGTGATACTGCGGCAATTTCGGGTTTTGTTGGTCGGCGACAAGCACGTCGAGCGCTTGTTGCCGTGCCTGCGTCTTGGCAATGATCAACTCGAGACCGCCAAGCAGGCGCGGCGAAACGCGCTCTTCAGGTTTCCGTGCATCCTTGACTCCCTTAAGACATCGACAAAGTACCTGTGCGGCCCTATGCGCTCTTATTCTTTTTCAGTTCGCGTCGGTAAACCTGATTACCAAGCTACCATAGTAAGTGAAACAATGAGAGGCGCGTGGGGATTCGCGCGCGCTTTGAGCGCCTCAGGCGAGTGTGAAATGCCGGCTGATGAAGGAGACGAGAAATTCGGTGTCGCACACGATCGAGTTCGTGTTTGAGTGCCGGCGCCTTTCGCCGTTGACGCAGCATTCGATGTTCAGATTGTTCGGATCCGCGACCGGGTCCGCGCACACGAAGCAGGGACCGACCGGCGCAAATATGTCGAGCAACTTGCCGATCGTCCATTGGTGCCCATCGAGCTCGAGCTGCAGTAACCGGCGACGTACTTGGACGCGTCCTCGAGTTGCGCGTCGTGCGCGCGGCGCCCGATGACGACGAGCAATTCCACTTCGTAGTCCAGCTTGATCAGCGCGTCGGTAGATAGGCGAATCGTGCCGCAATGATTGGTCAGCGTGGTATTAGATTTGTCGAAAAGGATCGGATCCGTGGGCCGCTTCTCACCGGCTTCCTCGACATGTTCGCAATAGTTGAGGCCGAAGCAAATGATCTAACGCAGCACAGGTCGATGAGCCGCCCGCGCCTACCAACCCACGGCGCCTCCGTCCTTGCGGTGATCGGAACCGGCGCGATAGAAGCCTGCGACGCCATCGTTCGTCGCGCGATGCTTTGCTCTCGGATCGGTGCCGTCCTTGCTGGAGGCGTCGGCGGTAAAGAGGATAGCCTGCACGCCGCCCACGGACTCGCCGTCGACCGATTTGACTTGATGGCCCATCGCCGTCAATTGGGTGCCCAATAATCGATAGAGCGGCGACTCGAGATTGAGTTCGTTGGAGATCTGATCGTGCCGGAACCGCGCCAATTCGGCCGCGGATTGCAGATTGGCGCCCAAATCGAAGACATCGACAATCAGCTGGGCGTGACCTTGCGCCTGCATATCGCCGCCCATGAGCGTGACCGTCATGATTGGCTGCCCGCTCTTCGTCACGAAGCCTGCCGAGAGCGTATTGAAGGGGCGCTTGTGCGGGGCGATCACATTGGGACTATCGGGGTCGAGAGAAAACAGATGGCCGCGGTCGTGCAGCACAAATCCGTAGCCTGGTACCGTGAGACCAGAGCCAAACCCATCGAAGTTGCTGTTGACCCACGAGACCATGTTGCCGTCCTTGTCGGCCGTGGACAGCACGATCGTATCGCCAGTGTCGTCGCCGGGCCCGCGGGGGCCGGTCTCAGACGCATGCTCGGGATCCACCTTCGCACATAGGGACGCGGCGTAGGATTTGGCGAGCAGCTTCTGCACCGGAACGGCCGCGAAATCGGGGTCCGCGTTGTATCGATACAGATCGCGGTAGGCGAGCTTCTTGGCCTCCACCAAAAAATGCCAGTATTTCGCATTGCGCGGCCCGAGGCTCGCGAGCGTTTGACCCGGCGCCCATCGCGGCACGCAGGCTTCCAAGATATTCAGCATCTCATCGGCGGCCCAGGCTTGCGATGGCGGCGGCAGTTCGGCGATATCGAATCCGTGGTAGCTCGTGACCGCCGGCTCCACCCATTGACCGTGGTAGGCCGCAAGATCCGCCAAGGTCATCGTGCCGCCCAGCGCATCCGACTTTGCAATGATCGCGCGAGCGATCTCGCCGCGATAAAACGCTGCGACACCGCGGGTTTGCAGTAGCCTGAAGGTGCGCGCCAAGTCCGGGTTCTTGAACAACTGCCCCGGCTTGGGCGCTTGGCCTTGGATGAGCCAGGTCTTGATCGTATCGGGGTCCAGCTCGCTGCAACAGGCTCTGAGCGGCAGCGCCGGCGGCAGCTGCCACTCATTGGAGATGCGCTCGGAAACGGGAAATCCGTGTTCGGCGTAATCGACCGCCGGCCGCAGCACCTCTTTGAACGTCCGCGTGCCGAAGCGCTTCAACACCGCGTCCCAGCCCCAGACCGTGCCGGGTACTGTCACGGTCAAAATGCCGTGCATCGGCATACCGGAACCCGGACCCCAGGCCTTGGGATTTGCCTTATATCCCAGCGCCTTGAAGTGCTCGAGCGTGGCTCCGGTCGGCGCCGTGCCGCTGGCATTGAGCACGTATAGCTTGTGTTCCTTGGCGATATAGAGAACCGCAAATAAATCCCCGCCGACTCCGACCATCATCGGCTCCATGAGATTGAGCGCAGCCGCAGTTGCCACGGCGGCATCGATGGCGTTACCGCCTTCGCGGAGGATCTGCAGTCCGGCTTGTGCGGCGAGCGGTTGGCTGGTCACGACCATGCCGTGCTGTGCCATGAGCTCGGAGCGGCCCTGCTCGAGCCACCCTTCGGCGCGATCGCCTCGAACGCCCTCGCAGAACGGCGCTTTGACGGGCTCGTTGCAGGTCGCCATCAGGGGATCGCTTTGCGCAGCACCGCGGTGCGACGCGAGCATCAGAACCACTGCCAACCCCGCCGTGCGCCGTGCCATCACCGGAAGTTTTCTCTCCGGACTATTCACGAATAGCGCAACGAGAATGATACCAAGCAGTGGTCATGGCGAGCCTCGAGCTGATCGGGGTTGGGTGGCGCGGTCGCCCCTGTGTAAATGGGGCTGCTCAGTTCGGCGCCTCGCCCAAGTCGCGGATTTCGACGCGGCGATTTTGCGGGTCATCCGGCCGGTCGGGTGTCAGCAAGTGCTCCGAGCCATACCCTATCGTGTCCAGGCGGCTCGCATCCACTCCGTTGGCCACCAGATAGCGCTTCACCGACTCGGCCCGCCGCGAGGACAGTTTTTTGTTATAGGTGGGATTGCCTTTTGCGTCCGTGTGGCCGGCGACCATGAATCGATCATTGCGAAGCGAATCCGACGCCAGTGCCGACTCCAATTGTTTGAGCTGAGCTGAGGCTTCGGCTTTGAGTTCGCTGGAATTGTATTCGAACGGAATATTGAGGCTCACGGACGCCGATTCTGCCGCATCGGCGCGCTTCAGTCCGCGCAGCCCGCGAGTTTTGGCGGGCTTCAGCGCCTCTGCAATCTGCGTATCCGACAGTACGGGCTTAGCTTGGTCCGCCTGCGGCGGATCCGCCGCTAGAATGAGCGTCGGCAGGCACGCAAGGATTGCTGATGCAACGACCTCGCTCCAGGCGATACGCCTGCACTGATCAGGGCACACTAGCGGCAGAAAACGAATTGCGTATGTCATGGGATCGGCTCCAGTCCAAGCGCCCGCCTGGCCGTGTTGTATTGGCTCTTCGCGTCCGCGAGGCTGCGCTGCGAGTCTGCGCTGGGCGTCCCGGGTGAAGCGGTTTGGACGTCGACCAAGGCATCGAAATATCGCGCCTGTACCCTCGCATAGTCAGTAGTCTCGGCCGCAGAATCCGGGCCGGTGTCGAGGTCGGCCACGTCGAGTGCTTTGGAGATCGCACCGGAGACCTCGCTGCCGACTGCCGAAGCCGCTGCGCTGCCGGTATCGCCGATGAGATCGGCGAGCGCCAGCTGCGCCTTTTTTTCCGATTCCGTTTCCGTTATGGCGACCTCGATCTCGACCGGCATGAATTCCAAGGGATCGTGCGGCAGGTCGCGGAATTCCGTGTTGCGCGCATCCAGTTCGGCGCCCTGCACTTGAATCTGCACCGCGGTCTTGTTCCGTTCCTGCTTCAATCCCTCGACCAGATCGGCACTGACGACGGCGATGCGCCGATCCAGCCCGTCGATCACGCGTTGATTGCGCACCATTGCGCGCTTCAGTGCGTCGATCTCCCCCATGAGTTGCTGATGCGTGGCCGTCTTTTCATCATATGAACGTCGCGCTTCAACCGACATGGGCGGCACCCGCAACCAGGGTCCCGCATCGCTCGGTGCGCCGCTGGATTTTGCCCCGGCAGTGACCGTGCCGAGTTTGACCCACGCGCTCGATAAGACCTCCGCTTGATCCGTTGAGGTCGGCTGAGAAATCTTCAGCGTGTAGAGTGCGGTGCGAGTTGCGCCCTTGTCCTGTGTCGTCAGCAGAGAATTGATTGTATAGCCGGCGTCCTTGAGGCGGTAAGCGGTGCCGTCCTTGGAAAACTCCAATCGCGCCTCGTAAACAGCCCAGGCGTTGCCGTCGACACACACATTGGCGCGCCGCAGTTTATTCTCGACCGACGCATCGGTTCTCACCGTTTTCCACTGATCTTGCGGCAATCCCATCGTCGCGCGGTCGAGCTCCTTTGGCAGGTACGCGGCCGTGCAGTCAGTGCCCTCGGGCTTCAATTTGCCTGCAACGATCGTCATGCAGCCGAGTTTGGCATTGATGCCGAGCACCGGCTCTGCCTGCAAATCGGCGCGGTATAAGTTCATTTGCTTGGTCGTCGCGTAGCGCGTGTCCTTGCGACCGGCACCGGATTTGATCTTTTTGACCGAACCTTGCACCTCGTGATTGATGAACAGTTCGACGAGCTTGCCGATCACAACGCCGATCAACGGAAGAAACTTCGGCGTCATTTGCTCGGATTCGCCGACCTTCGGGACGACGGGTATAAAAAAGGGTTCGTCGGCGACTATGCATGAATCGTGGATGTAGGCCTGTATGTCGACCTGCTCGTGGGCCGCATAGGCTGCCGGCATTTGCAGCACCGCGACAATCAACCCGTAGGCGAGCGGCGCGGTCCATGGTCTCATCTGGCCAACTCACCCGCCGGCTGGCCGGCGGAGGCCAAAAGCGTGTTCAGTCGGTCGAGTATCATCTGGGCCGCCCGCCGTTGCGACGGCTCGGTCAATGCCGAGATTTGTGCCGATACTTGCGCGACAATCTGCGCGCTGGCCTCATCCCGGTACTCTTTGAGCAACATGGCCGCTTCCAGCAATTCGCTGCCTTGGCACTTGGCGACATTGAATCGCCATATCACGACGGAGTTCCCGGCACTGTCCTCGCCCGTACTGCAACGCTGGGGCGAGTCCGGCGCATCGCCACGCCAGAGCAGACGAAGCAAATCGTAGACAGCGCCTCCATTGGCGGCGAAGTAGCTGTGCCCGAGTACATCGGCAGGAAGACCGGACATATCGATGGTATCTAGACCCTGAAGCCGAATGACCAGCGCGCCCGCAGATCCGGCGCGCGGCTCGCCATGGTAATACCTCGACATCCGCAAGGCGACATCGCTGTCGGAAGCATACAGCGTTAGCCGTTCGGCTACGCCGCGCAGCGACGGGAACGTCGCCATGAAGACTTTTCGATCGACGTCGGGTGCGGTGAAGACGAGTTGACCGAAGGGAAGCGGATGCTTGTCCTGCGCTAGTGTCGGCAAATAGCCCTTGAGCGCGGCCAGCAGTACGCGATTACCCATGCTGTGCGCGATGACATGAATGCGTGCGCCGCCGGTTTGAGCCGCCACCGTACGCAGGAACTCCGCCATTCTCTGGCCGCTGACCTCGATCATGCTCTCGTCCGCGGCATACCCCGTGAGGCTCGCCTGTGACGGCCAGCTGTACATCATGGGGGTGCCGTCAAAATCGAGGTCGTAGGCTAACTGTGCCGCGCGCCGGGCGGTATCTTCAAAGCTGTTGTTATAGCCGTGCACGAAGATGAACACATCCTTGGACGGCGAGCTTTTTATTTCCTGCTGCAACTCGCGCACGAAATCGTCTTTTGCAAGCGGCTGGACCGCATCGAGCAGCACGAATTGGCTTCTTAAGTCCGTTTTCCTGACGCTCAGCGTGTACTCAGACCATTGCTTCGGTGTCTCGAGTTCCGCGAACTTGTGTGTTTGCGGAATCGTGACATCCAGGTAGCCATATTGAAGAGGGCCGCTGGCCTTGCCGTATCGCAAAGCGGGCTTCTCGTTTCCGGTTGGCGTGCGATTGGTCCCGTAGAAAACGCGAACGCTCGCAAAACCATTTTTCAGCCCATAACGCTTCGAATCGACGGTCACCCCGCCTTTGATGCCCCATAAGCCCCGCTTGGAAACCGGGGGTACCTGCAGCTGCGCGTCAATCGCCGCGACGGCGTCCACATTGTTGGTCGCGCGATACACGCCCTGCAACTTCACGAGGGTTGCAAGCACGTTTTCATGATAATCGCCAAAGGCGGCGCGCTCGATTTTGAGCATGCGCTGTAGTAGTGCTTCGGCTAGCGAGTAGCGCTTGGCCTTTACATGCAAATCCGCGAGGGCGGAGAGCAGTGGCACGAGATCCGGATGATCAGGGCCCAAATCGGCTTCCTGCAGCGTCAATGCGCGCTCGAGGTACCCAACCGCCTGTTCATCCTGCCCGGCTTGCGCCGCGAATTCGGCCAAATTGCGCAGCAGTTGTTCAAGCTCTTGCGCCGAGCCGCCTTCGGCTTCCGTCAGCTTGAGCGCATCATTGCCAAACTTCAGCGCCTCCGGCACCCGCTCCCGCGTCTTTGCCGATTCATACTGCTGGTAGGCCTGCAGGAGATCGTCCGATTGAGCCAGCGCGAGTGACGGGCCCACGACGACGAGTGACGGGCCCACGACGAGAAGCGCGCAAGCGATCCGCATCCAATGGCGGTGCGCGGTAGCAAGGCAGCCCGGCGGTCCGGGCGATTGAAGCGTGCCGTTTTCTTGAGTCATTCTTGTCTTGCCGCCGGCGGCGGATACTCACCGGATGCTCCGGCAATTGAGCGCCCACGTCAAACTTTGCCGCACGCAGCCGGCGCGCTGCTCAGGACCCGCTGGATTACAGGCCATCCGCAGGCGCATCATAGGCAAAACAAACGGCCCCTAAGCCCAACCGGGAGCGCACCCGAGGGTGCAAGAACCAGTCGGTTATGAGTCCAATGATTGCGACGACGGCTTTTGGCGGGCGATTGTTGCCGGTAGCGGCGCTGCTGGTCGGCTTGCTTGCCGGCAGCGTTGCGGCGGCGCGAAACGTCGCGCTACTCGTCGGCGTCGGACATTTCGGCGATCCCATATTGGATAAGAACAACCAACTGCTCGGAATTGCCGCCGACCTCGACGCGGTGCAGAAGGCGCTCATCGAGCACTGGCAGTTCAACTCCAGCGATATCCTAGTCCTGCGCGATTCCGGCGCCACGCGTGATCGCATACTCGCGGAAATTTCGGCGCTCGAGCAGCGCTCGGCGCCGGGCGATACCGTGCTCATCTATTTCGGTGGTCACGGTTCGAGCGCGAACGACGAGGACAACCTCTTCGATCTGCCCTATGCGACCGGCGCGTGGGTCCCGTATGACTTCGACCCTCAGAGCCCCTCTACGCAAAAACGCACGCTGATCATCGGCCGGACCGACTTGGTGCCGCGGCTCCGGCGACTCGATACCGCGGGCCGATGGGTCGTCGTGGTCTCCGACAGTTGCTTTTCCGGACAAGTCGTTCGACGCATCGGCCAGACGCATAGCCAATCGCGTTATCTGCCGCTGCATAGCCGCGATTTGGGTGTCGCGAGCACCAATGCACCCGCCCCCAGCGCCCGCCCGCCGCCGCCGCCATATCCCTATCAACATGTCGTGTTGCTATCCGGGGCCAGCGACAGCGAGAGTGCGGTCGACATCTCCTCGCAAACGGATTTGGAGAAATGGCCGACTTTGGACAATCGATTTCATGGCGCATTCACCGATGCGTTCTTGCGACTGCTCGACGGCCAATTGCGGTTGCCGGATGGACAGGCGATGCAAGGGTCATTCACCTATGCGCAAGGCCGTGAAGCCATGAACTGGTTTCTGGAAAGCCGCGCTGTTCCCCAGCACCCGCAACTCTTGCCGGCGATTGCCGAAGATCCGCAAGACGTCGGCTCGAACCCATTCCTCGGCGCGACGCATAGCCCTGTCTCGACAGGCGCGCTGACAGGCGCGGCCGCGGCCCCTAGAGATGTGACCGTGCACGTCAAACTGGAAGATGTGACGGCGCCGCTGCGAGCAAGCATCGCGGCCGCGAGCGGTGTCGCGATCGTCGATCACGATGCTGAGCTGACGGTACGCGAAAGCGGCCAGCAAGTGCAGTTGTTAGGGCCTGCAGGCGACCCGATTGTCAGCACGGTCAGTAGCGATCCGAAATTGGTCCAGCGTATCGCCGCGCAGGCATGGGTCAATCGGACGCTGCCCGCCGGATCCGATGCACTCGGGCTTCGCGCGGAAACGGACCCCGGCAGCCGGGGCAACACCTTCGTGCAATGTGAGTCGTTTGTTTTTGAAGTTCGCTTGCAAAAGGCCGCCTACCTCATGCTGCTGGATCTGGATCCACAGGGAGGACTAACGGTTCTTTATCCGACGCGCTCATCGGAGCGGCAGATCGTAGCCGCCGGAGCAGCCAAAGCCATTCCAGGGTCCGATCCGAATCAGCACATCTTGGTGACGGCCCCGTTCGGCATGGATCAAGTCACGGTGCTCGCCTTCGAGCGGCCCCAGGAATTTTTGGCCGAGATCAATGGCGCGCAGAGATTCACCGTCGGCAGCGGCCGCGCCGAAGTGCTGGCGAGGGGCCTCGCCCACATCAGTGGGGCGGTCAGCGTACAGCAAATCAATGTGAACACTTACGCCGGCAACGGCAAAGATTCCTGCGGCCCGTGACGCTTGAAGTTCACGCCGAAACGATAGACTGGTGGCTGAGGCCTCTGGCGTGGCTGTTCGCGCGACGCCCCGGCTGGCGCGACTCCTGCGGCAGGGCACTGCTGCGCATTGGATTCCGATTCTATATTGCGCTGGCGCTGGTGTTTGCACTGGCGGGCGCCTGGGACCAGTTCATTGCGCCACTCAATCAGCAATTTTCCAATGCGAGCTTTGACTGGCTCATGAGGCACCGACCGCTCGCCTACCAGCCTGACAAAGATATCGTCGTGCTCGATATCGACGAGGCGAGCTTGGCGGCTCTCGCACAGGAATATGGGCGCTGGCCATGGCCTCGACAGATACTCGCGGAGGTCGCGGCAAAAATGGAAGGGCTCGGCGCGCGGGCCGTCACCTGGGATATTTTGTTCGCGGATCCGGACGTGATTAATCGTGACAGCGAGCTGGCCTTTGACCGCTACGTCGCTGCCAGCCGCAATTCCTTTTACCCGGCGACCAGGCTCAACCCGAAGAACGACGCTGAGAGTCAGGTGTCGGTGTCGATGCTCAATTTTGCCGAACGTGACCCGAACGCGCCGCCGAAGGACATCAATGGGCAGCACACGATCGCCTTGTTGCCGCCGTATTTCAAGAGCATCTACGACAGCACCAGGACCGGCACGAACAACATCAGCACGGATGCAGACAATGAAGTGCGCTGGTATACCAATTATGAGACCCTCGCCGGCTATCGAATTCCGTCGTTGCCGTATCGCATGGCGCAAGTGCTCGGATGGCCGCTGCCCAAGCAGCCTCGCAGCCTCATCAATTGGCCGAGGGGCGCTACGTCGTATCGGACGATCAGCTTTGTGGACGCCTTTCAAGCGGCCCGGAATCACGATGACGCCTTTTTTGCGCAATTCTCCGGTAAAGTGGCGTTAGTGGGCTCCACGGCACCGGGTCTCAACGACATTAAAGCCACGCCGGTGGATCATGCGCATCCGGGGATTTATGTTCTTGCCACGGTTATCGACAACACCAAGAACGGCCATTTTCTGCGGCCGCTTTCTCCGGGTTGGATCTGGGGCATGGAGTTATTGATGCTGGCGGCATCGGCACGGCTCTTCAGTCGCACGGATCGAGCCATCGCGGTAGCCAAGTATTTCGTCATCATTCCGGGCGTACTGGTGGCGATCTCGCTGCTCTCCGTGAGCGTCAGCGATTGGCTCGTCGATCTTTCCGTTCCCGCTGCAGTCGTTCTCGCGTATTTCAGCTTTGCCACTATTTTCGACACCAATAGTCGAGCATTCGTCTCAGGCACCGGCGCATTTGGGCCGACCCCGGGCGAAGTCAAATCCGGCCAATTGCAGGTAGCGTGCCTTCCGGCTTCGCTGCCGAGGCGCCAGGTAGAGGCGATGTTGTTGAGACCGGGCTGCCCCATCAAGCTCTGGATGCCGCTGAAAGCGGGTCTCGGAACGCATTGGAACGGTCAAGGCTGGGTGGTGTGGCGCTGGTTCGTACCGGGGTCCGACGACATCGCGGGCCGCACGCCCGATCCTGGCGGCGCATCGGAATTCGAGTTGCGATGGCATGACGTGCCGGGACTCGATGCGCAAAGCGCCTCCTTTTCGTTGGTGCACACAATCGCCGCGGCCGCCAAAGATGCGGTTGCGCCTTTGGCATCAGCATGAACACGCATCCTACGGCTGCAGGCTCAACGCGCTTACGCACCGCCATGATGTCGGCGGTGAGTTGTCTGCTCGCGTTCGGAGTTTGCATCGCAGACGCACAGCAAGCCAATGCCCCGACGGTCGAGGTCTCGCCACTGGCAAAAGTGCGTAACGGTCGCGAGGCAAAAGGCAACAACCAGATCCTCACCACCGGTATTCGTGCGCCGCGTTTGCCTTCGAACCACGCCTTGATCATCACAGTGTCCGAGTATCAGCGCAGTCCGTTGCCCGGCGTGCTGACGGATCGCAAGCTCGGTATCGAGTTGGCTGAGCGCTTTGGCGTGCCCGCGCAAAATATCGTCGAGCTATCGGAGCGCCAAGTCACGCGCGAGGGCCTGATTCAGGCCCTCAAGGACATGAATCAACTGCTATTGCCGGGCGACAAGCTATTTGTTTATTTTTCCGGGCACGGCGCACGTTTTTTCAGCAAAGAGTCGCAGCAGTGCGAGGAAAGCATCGTCATGCAGGATATGCGCGTCGTCACCAAGAGTGAATTCGCCAATATGATCAAGCCGCTCAGCTACAAGGCCGACAAGACGATCGTCATGCTCGATTCATGCCACTCCGGCGGCGTTGCGCAGTCGGCCGGTTCGCGCGCGATCTCATCCTCGATTGGCGAACTACGCCCGAAGTTCAGCCCCGAGGCTTCGAGCGCGCAATGCTCGTTAGCGGTCAATGTCGGCAGTTTTTCACAGAGCCGCGGCATCGATTTGGCGACCACAGACAACAACATCGTGATTCTCGCGGCGGCACGGAAAAACGAAATCGCCTGGGACACCTCTCATGGCGGCGCGCTGACCTATAACTTCCAGCAATGCCTCGACGGCACCGCCACGGACACGGACCACAGCGGATCGATTTCCATGGAAGAACTGGCCGCCTGTGTACAAGGTCGGCTCGACAAGGTCCAAGATGAGTCAATTCGCCAGCACGTGACCCTGGCCGGTAACGCGGCATTGGTCCCTGCATTCGCAGAATCAACGTCGGGCGGGGGCCAGGCGGGGCCAGTGGACACGCTCGCGACACTCAATGATATTTACAATCAGCGCGACGATCGCTGGCTGGTGCAGCTGAAGCTCGATCAGCCGACGATCAAGATTGGTACCAATCTGACTCTGTCGGTTCGCTCGGATCGCGCTGGTTTCGTCTATTTGTTTTATCGCGGCACCACGCCCGATAGTTTTTATCTGCTGTTTCCGAACAGTTTGGATGCAGCCAACGTGATAGCGGCCAATGAGGAGCTGCATTTGCCGCGCCTCGATTGGGCGGTGACCGCACTCGGCCCAAAGGGTACCGATCATTTACTTGCGATGGTAACCGAGACCGCGAGGGATTTTTCGAGCTTGTCATTGCCGGCCGAATACGTGAGTTCGGCGGGCCCATTCGACAAGATACAATCCACGACGCAGGCCGTCGCACGGATCGGGCAGATCGCAACCCTATCGGCCGCGGTGAAGCTGCCGGAGTGCAATGGCGCGACACGCGACCTTGGCGTCGCACGCACCTGTTCCAACGTATTCGGCGCGAGCTTGGTCAGCGTCGATGAGACCGAGTAAATTTGGTTACAGCCAGTTGCCCATGAGGATAAACGGCGCCCAGTAAAACGGATGCGCGTAGGGCGCATTTGGGTCTGTCTTGAAATTGCCCGTCGTCGGAGCCGCATCAACCCGGGTCAATCCACGCTCGGCGTTGCTCGCGCCGTCGGCACCGGCAGAACCCCGCAGCAGCGCCAATTGCGCTTGTCGGAGCGCATCCGCCTTGTCCAATCGATCCACTTTGTGCGCTTGGTATAGAGCGCGCATCAGCGCCGCGGTGCTGGCGTCGGCCACCGGCCACAAAGTCGCGAGCACCGCCTTGGCGCCCGCCTGCTGAGCGATCGCGCCCAGCCCTTCGACCTCGACGCCGTGGCGCGATGTGCTGTCGTCACCGAGCGCCGTCTCGCAGGCGGAAAGGGTCAGCATTTCGACGCTGTTGAAGTTTAGTTTGGTCCTGATCTGCGCCAGCGTGAGGTGCGTGCCGTCGCCCAGCAACAAAAAGGAATCATCCATGCTGCCGGGTGTAAATTGAAAGTGGCTTGCGATGTGGATGATCGGGTATGACTGGTCGAGTCCGTCCCGAAGCGCGCTCTCGGTGAAGGCCGTGTCGAGCATGACCTTGCCTGCGAGTATTCCCTTCTGGCCGGCGATACCGTTCAATTCTACGGCCGCGTACGGCAGTGCTTCATACCCGGGACCCGCTTTAGTGATTCCGAGGCCCCACACCGACCAGTCCGATTTTGGCGCCTTGCCGAGCTTGTCGCGCACGGCTTCAGTCACCATCACGACCGAGGTACTTTCAACGAGGTAGTTCTTGCCGTCATAGAGCGCCGCAAATGGCACGTAGCGCAGCATGTCGTCCAGATCGAGCATCAGCGTCTTGGCCCCGGATTGGCGCAGATCCTCGGCGATTGGTGCCACCAGCAATTGGTGGAGCGCCTGGGCCTGGGGCCTCGGATCCTGATTGGGATTGCTCAACGCGGCTCGGAAATCGCGGATCAGTGCATACAGGTCGCGCCGGTTGATTTTCGATTCCCGGGAAACCACTGCGTTCGGCGAGGCGAAAAGAATCGCGACCTTGTCATCCAAGACGATGTACTGGGCTACGACGGCGTCGTGGCCCATATCTTTCAAAGTCCCCTGAAACGCTCGACTGTAGTCGTTGATTTCCGTTTTTCGCCGCTTCTGTGCCTCCGGGTCATTCGCACTTTTCGCCACTTCCGAAGCACGCGTTTCAAAATTGGCTTGAGCGGAGTCCATCGCCTTGCGCAGCACCTCGAGGCGCGCGCGGTCCGCGGCGGTAAATTGGTCGCCCTCCTTCTGGAACTTCTCCTGCAGCGCCCCATATTCCTTGCCCAAGCCGACATATTTATCGTCGAGGTCATCGAGCCGTTTTTCAGTCGAGTTCAGCGTCGCCACGGTCCTGGGCGCGTCGGCCTCCCGATCGCGCTCAGTGAATTCGTAGAATTCCTGCTCCTTGACCATCGCGAGCACCTGCTGCGCCTCGGAGGCACGACCGTCGGCGATCAGCAACTCGGCAAGTTTTCGATAGACGGCGCTGACTTCGGCCGAGCCGACAAAAGCCTGCTGGGTCTCGCTGCTGGACCGCGACAGATTGCCGCGCAATTTCTGCAGGGTATTGACCGCCTCCTTGCCGTAGAAAATGGCTTTAAATGGGTCCGCAAACTTCCCCGAGCCATAAACTTCCATCAATTCGGCCGCCACTTTCCAGGCGATGAGCTGGCTGCCGGAAAGATGCGCGACGACGTTTGCGTGGCTCAAGAGCTTCAAGGCTTCTTGATCTCGTCCGGTGTCATGCAGCAGCTTGGCCAAATATAACTCGACGCCCGCGACGATTGGGTGATCCGGTCCCAAGTACTTCGTACTATTTGCCAGTGCTTTCCGGAACAGCGGCTCGGCTTCATCGGTGCGTCCTTGCTCTCGAAGAATTTCCGCCAAGCAGGCTTGAGCCCAGGCAAGTGCCGGATGATCTTGGCGTTCGGGGCCCAAGACTCTCTCGGCGGTCGCCACCGCGCGCCGGCCGATCGGTTCCGCCGCCGCAAGTTGCCCGGAAATTCGCAATGCCTGCGCCAACATGATCGTGTTCTGGATCGTCAGTGGGTTGTCGGCGCCCACGGCTTTTTCATCGGTCGCGCCGGCTTCCCGGAGAGCCGCCTCGGCCTTCTTGGATTGACCCGTGAGCTGGTACAACACGCCAAAATTATTCAAGCTGACGCCGACATTGCCATTGACCGGGTTGGGCGATTTCTTATTGAGCGCGAGCGCTTCCTGCAACGTGGCCTCGGCTTCCGCGTATCGGCCGGTGTAGATCAACACGGTACTCAGCCCATTGAGCGCAATCCCGCGAATCGGTGAGCCGGGCCCGAAGATCTTGTCGCAGATCGCGAGCGCGCGGCGCAGATTGGTTTCTGCCTCGCCATAACTCCCGGCGGCGGCAAGTGCGCTCCCCAGATTCGCGAGCATCGCAGCGGCACAGGCACTCTCGGGACCATAGGAGTTTTCGCAGATCGCCACGGCGCGCCGATCGAGCGGAATCGCGGCAGGGATGTCGCCCTCCGCGAAGTGGATCTGCGCCAGAAAATAATAATAGCCCAGTAATTGAGGGCTATCGGGTGGGTAGAACTGCTGCGTGGAGGCCAGCGCCTGCTGCAGCACGGGAATCGCCTCTTTGACCTTGCCTTGCATCCCCGCGTCGATCGCCTGCAACGCGCGCTCGTCGAGCTGAAACTGATTTTCCGCCTGTTGATACGCGGCTTGATCATTGCCCCCGACGGTTTTCGTAATGCTGATGCGCGCGTTTGAAAAATCGCAGGCGTAGATCGAAGCCAAAATTGATTTGGCTTGCAGCTCCCCCGCGAAGGCACCGATTCCGACACTGCCTAGTCGCATCGTATGCTTCGGACCGGATTCGCCAAGGAAATTGAGCGACAGCAGGTTTGGCGTCGGCCCACGGAAATGGCCATGAAGTAGTTGTTCGCCGTACAGGTAGCCTTCGATACCTAGCGGGCCCCGGTTTTGACCGAGGATGACCACATGGAAAGTGCCGGCCGACATGGCCGAGCACGCGTCGCCGCGGGTCGTCTGGAATTGCAGCTGCCCCTGAAAGTTAAAAAATTCTGCGGACGCGGGGCCCGCGACACCTAGCAGTGTCAACGCAGCGATCGCCTTGAGGAGACTGGTCGGCTTGTATCCCACAAATCCTCACAAAATCCTCGTGGTATCGGGATCGCCGAACGGATGTATGCGTCTGATGTCGGCTCATGCTAACACGCGCACCGTAGGCCCGGTCGGCGAGCTGGGCCGGGGCTGACTCACCCAAGATCACCCGCGCCGCAGACACCTACGGCGAGGCCGGAACCGCGGTTCGGGCCAAGCTATCGTTGTAGGAGTGGCGCGCCCAGCCGAGGTAATGCGGATTGCCTCGATTGGCCGAGTCCAGCAAGGCCAACATCTGCGGCAACTGCGAGCCGTAATCGGGCGTACGCAGTCCGATTGCCATCTTGGCCAGACCCGGCGCCTCCAGATCTTGGTAGGCCAGGTCGAGATATTTCGCGCTGCTTTGCCCGAGTTTTTCACTGCGGTCGGCCGTCGTCTTGCCGTCACTCGGACTGCTCAATTCGTAGAGCATCAAGGTGAGGCGCGGGACCGACGCCAGCAACGAACGGCGTTGCTCCAAATCGCCTTCGAGCAGCTTTTTCTGAATGTCTGCGTTCAGCGTGAGTCCGGCGCGATCGGTCAGCGTCCGTACGGCGCGATAGCTCTCCACGAGACCACGCAGGAATCCGAGATTGCCCGATCCTTTGTTCTCGAGTCGCTGCTGCGGCTCGATGTCGAGGTGAACACCGTCGAAGCGTTGCGCCGCATGTCGCTGATTGAATTGCAAAATCGATTGCACGCGGTCCAGTAATTCAGTTCTCGCGCCGCCCGCCTCATCGCCGTTTGCACTGGAGATCAACGCCTCGACTTGGATCCTCGCTCCATGCAACAACGCGATGAGTTGTGCGAGACGCTGCTCCTGCGCCACACTGTATTGCGCCGGAACGGACAGATAGACTTCATTGACTCCCGCGGACTCGCAGAATTGCGCCAACGCCTGTGCAGCCTGCGGCGCCTGCAGGACAGCGGTACTCTTCCATACCCATAAGCCGTGGATCGGTTCCGGCATTTCGGCCGCTTTCGCGCACAGCGCAAGCGACGCGAGCAATAGGGCGCTGAACATCGCTTTCAAAGGCTACTCCCGCTGACCATTGCCAAACGCTAACACCTCGGCCGCTCATATCGCCAGCGGGCAAAGACCGCCGAGCGCCGCGCATCGATCTCGGCGAAAATACGTCGTTGGCAGTTCACCGATGCTGTCGCCTGCCCGGTCGGTCCGTTACGCTTCGAATGCTGCCGCAATACCAAGGAGATCGCCGTGGCAATTCGAGTCGTCCGTCTTGGCACAGATCGCTTGCCCGGAGAAGGTCTGCGAATCGGTACCGTCCGGCGCCCGCCGCGGGGCGTTCGCAAGGGCGAGTACGCTTCCCGAAACTTCTACGACGTCTGGCTGCCGATGCTGGCACCGAGCGCCGGAGCCGTAAAACAAGCACTCGCGGCGAGTTCCGATCGGGACTGGAATCGATTCGTCAAGACATATCGGCGCGAAATGGCCGCGTCGGATCCGAATGCCACGCTCCAATTGCTCGCCGCATTATCCCACCACACCGATTTTTCGGTCGGCTGCTATTGCGCCGAGGAATCGCGGTGCCATCGTGCGATTCTGCGCGAGCTGCTGCTCGAACACGGCGCCCTGTTGAAATAGCGGATGGGAAATAGCTGCCGCCGAGGTCACGACGCAACGCACCGGCGCACACGGCCTCCCGCGGTATCGCAGGTGTGAGGTTCACGGATGATCCGTAACGATCAATTCCCGCACCGGCACACCGTCACTCCAGATGCCCATGTAGCGCTGCTCGGGCGTATTTCCGAGCGCGTAATTCTTGTTTTTGCCGAAAAACGCCGCATCGGTCAGACCGTCGAGCAATTTCCATGTACCGAAAAAATCGAGCGCGTCGAGCGTCCGGTTCGCGTGATTCAAGTCGGGCATCTCATCGTCGCCGCTGCGCCGCTCCTCGATCTTCTCCCCCAGCATTTCGCGCGGCGGGCTGCCCGCTGGGCTGTCGACCTGCCGCGTCCCTTCCGGCATCGGTGCCCACGCCACCGGCGCGGCATGGCTGGCCTTTAACGCAGGCTGCCCGTGGTCGTCAGAGACGAGCGTCACGAAGTTCTTGTTCGCGAGAGGCACTTGCGTCGATTCATTAAATATCCGCTTCGCATCGATATCGCGCACGAGATGGTCTCGGTCGCCCGTAACCGTCACGAGCAGCGCGTCCGCCGGTATTTGCGAAAGGTCCGCCAGCTTTATCGTGGCCCACAGGGGCTTACCCCAGGTCTTGCCGGGTTCCACGCACAGGATCGCTCGCGGCAACGGTAATCCCTGCGCCTTCCAAAGAGCCGCCATGTTCGCCGAGATTGCGCCTCCCATCGAGTGTCCAACGATTGCAAACTCGGTGAGTCGCGGCTTCACATGCCCGGCCTCATTTTGCAGCGTGCGAATCGCATCCTGCACCGCTGCGATCGCATTCGGCGTGAAGTCCGTTACCGCGGTGCGCAGGCTGTCCTGGTAAAGCGGGTAGACGACTATATTGCCGCGTTCCACGATGTGATCGATCCACGCCTGGTAAATACGCGGATCCATCGCTCCCCAGCCGTGGTTAAGCACGATCAGTGAGGCCGATTCGGGCTTCGGATTGTCCGGTTCGAACAGCCAGTAGGCCTGCGGCCCGCTGCCATGCCGAGTCGCGATCACTCCCGCATGGGCAACATCCTTGCCTCCCGGGCCCGACGGCGGTTGTGCCGGTGGCTTCGCAGCGCCTGCGGAGCAGGCGGTGCCGATTGCGCAAATGAGTGCCGCAATGATTGCCAGTGGAATGGTCTTGATCATGTCGCTCCGCATTGTATGCGGGCCGAATGGCGTCGGCCAAACTCGATTGTTCGCTCAATTGCATCCATGGCGAGAATTGGACGGTTAAGTCGATTAGTATTTGGCCCTTGCACCCAAGAAAAATTTACCGCGAGTACCGCATGTCATCACAATTGGCTCGAAAGGTTCTCCGCTGCGTTTTTCTGGCCGGTCAACTGTTTGCCGCGGCCTCCTATGCCGCCGCGCCGGATGCCGAGAACGCGTTGGACTATCAATTACCCGCGCCGGAACTACAGGCGATTGTCGACGCTCCACGCGCGCCGCAGGTTTACGTGGCGCCCGATGGGCACGCGGTCGCGCTGGTTGGTCGTGCGGCGCTGCCATCCATTTCCATCGTGGCCGAACCGCAGGCCCGTCTCGCAGGCATTCGATTCAATCCACAACTGCGGCTCGAGACGCGTTTTGACTTTGGCAATTCGCTGCGCGTCTTGGACGTGGGGACCGGCATGACTCGTGATGTGGAGGGTTTGCCGGCGGCGCTGCGTGTGGTGGCGGTCGCATGGTCGCCCAATAGTCGTCGTCTCGCGGTCTCGTTGGTCGACGGCGGTGCAATTCGCCTTTGGCTGGTTGATGCCGCCACGCGCAAGGCGCACCTCGCTACCCGGGCGCCGTTGAATGCTATCACCGACGACGGCTTCCAATGGTATGGCGGAAGTACGGAATTGATCTTGCGGCTGCGGCCCGAGCACGAGGCGGCGGCGCCGCAGAGCTCGGCGGTACCGACGGGTCCCAACGTGCAGTTTGCGGACGGTCACCATGGCGCGTCACAACTGGCCACTTTTGAGGACCTCTTAAAGACACCGTTCGATGAAGCCCTACTTGATTACTATCTGAGCGCTCAGGTCGGCGTGCTCCACATGAACGGCAAACTCGTCAGGGTGGGACCGGTCGAGCGCATTCTCTCGATATCCGGCGCGCCCGATCGCCAACATATGTTGGTGACGCGGCTGCTGCATCCGTATTCACGCATTGTGCCGCTGCCGCAGTTTCCAACGGAAGTCGAGGTCTGGAGCCGCAGCGGCCATGCGCTCGAAACGGTCGCGAAGACTCCCCTGATCGAGGTCTTGGCGCCTGGGCCCGATGCGGTCAATCCGGGGCCGCGCGAATTTACGTGGCGTGCTGATCGGCCCAGCACGCTGTGGTGGGTCGAAGCACAGGATGGCGGCGATCCGCGCAAGGCCGTGGAGGTGCGTGACATCGTCTACAACGAGGAGATTCCCTCGCAAGGCCGCCGGGATGTGATCGCCAAGCTGCCTCGGCGATTCGCAAGCGTTTATTGGGCACGCGATGACTTGGCGCTCGTGGTCGATTGGACCTGGAAGACCCGTGACAAGGAGATCTGGCGCATCAACCCCGGCAAACCGGAAAATAAATTGGATCTGATGTGGGCCTGGAAATCCGAAGACCGCTACAGCGACCCTGGTCGTCCGCTGACCCGGATTGCGCCTAACGGGGCATCTGTGCTGCGAATGCACGGAAATTCCGTGCTGCTGGTGGGAGACGGCGCAACACCGGAAGGCGAACGGCCGTTTTTGAACCGCCTCGAGTTCGACAGCCACGCCGTGACGACCGTTTGGCGTTCCGCGGCGCCTTACTATGAGTACCCGATTGAGCCGCTTAACGATGAGGGTACGCCATTGATCACTAGGCGGGAATCGGGCAATGATCCGCCCAACCTCGTTTTACACACAAAGCCGAACGACTCAGGCGTCGCGCTTACCCACTTTCCCAATCCCACGCCACAGTTGGCCGGTGTGACCAAGCAGGTGTTGCGCTACAAACGACCGGATGGCGTGGAAATGACCGCAAATCTTTATTTGCCGCCGGGATATGACGCGAAACGCGACGGCCCGCTGCCGACACTGCTCTGGGCTTACCCGCGTGAGTTCAAGAGTGCCATGGCAGCGTCCGAGGTGCAGGGATCTCCCCACAAGTTCAATGCCATTGGCTTTTGGGGACCGCTGCCGTTTCTGGCGCGCGGCTTTGCCGTACTCGATGACCCCACGATGCCCATCGTCGGTGAAGGATCGGCCGAACCGAATGACACTTACGTCGCGCAACTGGTTGCGGACGCCCAGGCGGCCATCGACGAGGTAGTTCGCCTGGGGGTGGGTGATCGCAATCGCATGGCGATCGGCGGGCATTCCTATGGCGCCTTCATGACCGCCAATCTCTTAACGCATAGCCGCCTCTTTAAAGCTGGGATCGCCCGCAGCGGCGCGTATAACCGGACGTTGACTCCTTTCGGCTTCCAGGCTGAGGATCGCAATTTCTGGGATGCCCGAGAAATCTACATTGCGATGTCTCCGTTCATGCACGCCGAAGAAATAAAGGATCCGATCCTTCTGATCCATGGCGAAATGGACAACAACACCGGTACCTTTCCCATCCAATCCGAACGCATGTACCAGGCGATCAAAGGGTTGGGCGGCACAGTACGCCTGGTAATGCTGCCGAACGAAAGTCACGGATATCGCGCACGCGAATCCATCCTCCACATGTTGTGGGAGGAAGACCTATGGTTGACAAGGTATGTGAAAAACGCGACTTCCGACCAAACGCATTGAAGGCTCACCGTCCTCCGGCGGCCGGCACCGATGCTGGCGCATCCTTAGGACGCGTCATCAAGTGACTCGTCTTACGGCACGATCTCGACGGACGTTTTGCCCGCGGTCAGGTCCCACAGATCTTGCAAATCCTCATCGGAGAGAGCAATGCAACCGTTGGTCCAATCGCGCGTTTTGTAATAGGAGACCGGCTTGGTGGGTCGATTGGGCTCACCGTGAATAAAGATATCCCCGCCGGTGGGCAGGTGCATCGCGGAGGCTCGCTTCACGTCCGCAGCGCTCGGGTAGGAAATGTGCAGCGCCTTGAAGTAATGACTATGCTCCTGGCGAAAATCAATGACGTAGCTGCCTTCGGGAGTGCGAAAGTCCCATTGGCGCTCCTTAGCGCCGGTCGGACTTAGGCCAAGGGCAATGCGATAACTGCGCAACAGATAATTGTCACGCAGTAAGTAGAGTTTACGTTCGTGTTTGACAATGAGAATGGTGTCCGCGTACAGAGCGCCCGGCATCGATCGAGCGGGGCTCTGCCCATCAAACCCGAGAAATAGTACGACCCCAAGCCCTAGCAACCAGGAAACGTAAGCGGGTCGCGCGTAGCCGCAGTTCGAAGCGTGAGTAGACATAGACTGATCGATTGCCACTCTTCCGATGAATGGGGCTACGTTAGCTAATTAGAGGTTTGGGGAACTTTGGTGTAGATCCCAATTGAGCGCAAAATCTTTGGCGGCACCGGACCAACTTGATGAAATCGGTCACACTTCATGCGGCTTAACAAAACGTGGCCCCAGGCGCGCGCCAGGCGCGCGCGCAAGGGAAACGGGGAAGCGCTCGACCCGGTCCAATGGGCATGGCGCATGTCGCACCGCATTCGGCGCGGGTAGGAACATAATGCAACGATTTAGACCATCATGCGTAAGAGGCTCCCCTGCTATCACCGTCCGATGGATCCGCCATGATCAAGACTGAAAGTGCAACCAAAGAAATTCGGGTTTTGCTGTTTGATGTCGGCGGTGTACTCGTACAGCTCAGCGGCGTGGACGTCATGCTGCAATGGCTTGGCCAGACGGTTAGCACCGATGAGTTGTGGCGGATGTGGCTACACTCAGCGACGGTACGGCAATTCGAAACCGGGAAAATCGACGCAAACCAGTTTGCGGCCGGCGTCGTTTCGGAGTTTGGCCTCCCGGTAGAACCGCAACTATTTTTGGACGCATTCATCGCTTGGCCGACCGGGCTTTATCCGGGGACCCTGGAAATGCTCGCCCGCATACCGCGTTCTTATCGGCGCGCAATACTATCGAATAGCAACGGCCTGCATTGGCCGCGTGTGGTGGATGACATGGGCTTAGGCGCTGCGTTCGATAGCCATTTCGCGTCGCATCTGACCGGGCGCATTAAGCCGGATCCGGATGCCTTTGAACATGTGGTGGACGCGCTCGGTTGTTCGCCGGTTCAGGTGCTGTTTCTCGACGACAACTCCATTAATGTCGAGGCCGCACAAAGATTTGGCATGCAAGCAATTCGGGTCCGAGGGGCCACGGAGACACATGGCGCGCTGAGGGATCTCGGCATTATTGACGACAGCACGTAATGACGCAGGCGACACCAAGCATAGGATCGCGAAGTACAGAACAAGAAGCCGAGCCACGAGCCCGCTTCTTCGTCGGTCGCATCGTTCTCAACTGATCGGGGTTTCCATATGCGCTTTCACGGCATTTTGGACCGCAGGGCAAAATGGGCCGCTGTCGGACTGCTATCTTCACTCCTCGTGCCTCGCGTCGATGCCCAAAACACATCCGTGATCTCCGCCGACACCGCGCGCTTCGAGTTTCTGACACCGTCGCTGGTGCGCATGGAGTACTCGCCGTCGGGGACTTTTGTCGATGCGCCGACTGCGGTCGTGCAGCAAAGGAGCTGGCCGAATGTCCCGGTCCAATCGACGCAGAAGGATGGTTGGCTTATCGCCACCACCAGCGCAATGCGCTTGCAATACCGGCCGCGATCCGGAGCATTTACTGCGGCCAATCTCAAAATAAGCTGGAACGATCCCGCGGGCGTCACGCATGATTGGCATCCGGGTGACATAGACCGGCTGAACCTCGGTGGGCTTACCTATTCGCTGGACAACGTCAGCAAAGCCAACCTCCCCGAAGGGCGCACGGATGTCGAAAGCCCCGTCAACGACATCATTCCGGGCATCGAAGTGCCGCTCGAAGCTGCCAAGCCCGGGCTATTGAGCCGCAGCGGCTACGCGTTCATCGACGATAGCCACACGCCGGTCTGGAATGCACAGAGAACCTGGATAGAACCGCGCCGGGAAACGAGCGGCCAGGACTGGTATCTATTCGCCTACAACCAGGATTACCGGATGGTGCTCGACGAGTACGCGCAGCTGTGCGGACCCATCCCGATGGTTCCGCGATACGTACTCGGCCCATCGATCACGGATCTCAACTTCGAGTATTTTCCCGATACGGCGCAATCCGCGCAGCCGATCCTCGAGGGATACGGCCAGAGATACCTGGAAGGTGAGGTCTCGCGGCTCCGCCAGAATCACATTCCCTTTGACATGCTGATACTGGATTTCGCTTGGCACAACTACGGATGGGAAGGGGGTTACGATTGGAGTCCACTGATCCCCCATCCCGATCAGTTCTCGAGCTGGCTGCATGGGCAAGGCATCAAGCTCAGCCTCAACGATCATCCAGGGTATGCCAACACCGAAGAAAGCATCCTGTCCTTCGACGACAGCCATGCGCCGGCGGTGTTGAAGGCGCTGGGCCGGCCGCTGCCCGCGACGCCATCGTTCGACATGGATGTCTCGTCGCTATGGAGGTTTTCGACCGACGCCCGCGACGAGGGCCTTGAGCACCGCTGGTTCGCGACGGATCTCGACGACAGAGGCTGGAATCCGATCCGGATCGGCCGGTCGTGGCAGGATCAAGGCTATCAGACCTATCGAGGTATCGGCTGGTATCGTGCGTCCGTTCAATTGCCGGCGCGACTTCCCGACGCGCTGTATTTGTATTTGGGCGAGGTCAACAAGAGCTACCGGGTATTCGTCAACGGCCAGGAAGCGACACATAACCCGATCCAATGGCCGCAACGATTGACCTATACCGACATCGCTCCCTATGCCAAAACGGGTCAACAGAACGAGATTGCGCTGCGCGTGGAGCCCGGCGAGCGCGGCGGCGGAATCGTCCGCGGCCCGGTCGCGATCAGGGATGTCCCGCCGCCGAAGCGGATCTATTTCGATCTGTCGAACCAAGCGCAGGCCGATGTGTTCATGCGCTATTTGCATAAGCCGCTGATGCAGCAAGGCGTGGACGTATGGTGGGTCGATGGCGGAAGCGGCGCCGTCGACATGCCCGGGCTGAACAAACAGCTATGGACAAACAAGGTCTTCTACGATTACACGCCGCAGGAAACCGGCCAGCGCGGCTTCATTCTGGGACGTTATGGTGATTGGGGAAGCGAACGGTATCCGGGGTTTTTTACCGGCGACACGTATTCCGAGTGGCCGGTGCTCGCCTACGAGGTCGCCTTCACCGCGCGCGGCGGCAACGTGCTGATTCCCTACATCAGCCACGACATCGGAGGATTTCACGGCACCAAAATCGATTTCGATCTGTATGCCCGCTGGATCGAGTTCGGCACTTTCAGCCCGCTGCTGCGAATGCATAGCGCCCACGAGAACCCGCGCGAGGGCAATTTGCGCATGCCTTGGGTTTACGGCAGCCGCGGTATTGCGTTGATGAGGAAGTATTTCACTCTGCGCACGCAACTGATCCCGTACCTGTATACCTACACCTGGGTCGCGCACAAGGAGTCCATGCCGATCCTGCGGCCGCTATACCTGCAGTATCCGGATCTGGAGGATGCCTACCGACATTCCGACGAATACTTCTTCGGGGACCAAATGCTGGTCGCGCCGGTGCTCGACCCCAGTGGCAACCGGACGATCTATATGCCGCCGGGTCGATGGATCGATTTCTTTACCGGCAAGCCCTACGAGGGCGGCAGTACGTTCACTGCGCACTATGCGGTGGATGAAACGCCGGTGTTCGTTCGCGAAGGGGCGCTGATTCCCGAGCAGAGCGAGAGCGACTACTCGAATGCCAAACCGCTGGACACCGTCATCCTCAATGTATACGGATCAGGCAGGGGTAGTTTCGAGTTGTATGAAGATGACGGGATTTCGCTCGCCTACGGCAAAGACCAGTACGCGCTGACGGCGATGAGTTACACCACGAGCAGCGATGACCTGCATCAAATTCTCATCGAGCCGACTAAGGGTGCGTTTCAGGGCCAGGTGCAGGCGCGCTCGTACGAACTGCACATCCATGCGCCTGGCAAGCCGACATCGATACGTTTCAATGGCAGGGATGTCGGCCAGGGGAGTTGGGATGCAAAACGAGCGATGGCGATCGTCGTGCTGCCCGAGCAACCGATTCGCGACCCTGTCAAGGTGACGTGGCGCTGAGATCGGCGCCCGGCCCGCCGCGGAAGCTGGGACCTGGCAGCTATACCAACCGTTCGTGACTCCGCTACTGTGCCAGATTCATCTTGCGCAGGAACGCCTTGTAGCCGGGATCATCGGCCAGGTTCTTGAGCAGAGGCTCGCCGAGAATTTCGATGAGGTCGGGATCCTTCTGCTCATAGGCCCGATCGAGCCATCGAAGTGCGAGCTCGTGCTCGTTGCGGTAGGCATAAACCATAGCGATATTAAATGCCTCGCTGTCTGCATAGTTCGTGGCAACTTTCTTCAAGGCCTCGCCGGCTTCGCCCTTATGGCCAACTGCCTGCAAGAAAATCGGCAGCATGCTGAGTCGATATTCCTCATTGCTTTCCTGCCGCGCCATCGCCAGCGCGGCGTCCGCCTTCCCCTCCGCCAGCAGCACCTTACCAAGGTACGCGTTGCTCCACGAGAAGCCCGGCGCCAACTTCTGCAGCCTGCGGAACTCGCCCTCGGCTTCGGCGAAGCGGCCGGCAAGGTATAGGGTCGCGCCCAGATTGTAATGTGCGAAGGGCCACAGCGGATCACGGTCGAGCGATGCGCGAATCTGTCGCTCCGCGTCGTCCCAATGTCCAAGTGTTTTGGATAGTACGCCCACATACATGAGCCCGATCGCGTCGGTGGGATCAATGCTTAGACCTTGACGCAATTCGGCCTGCGCGGCAGCCCAGTCCCAATCATACGAGCGGTGAATGTAGGCAAGCATGAAGTGTGCCTCCGCAAGATCCGGACTCAGCTGCAGCGCACGCTGCGCCAGCCGCCGCGCGCGCTCGTAGCCTTCTTTCGGGGGCAGCGCTTCTATTTCGACCTGCAACATCGCGTCGACTGCCTTCGCATTCAACGCTCGCGCAAAGTCTGGGTCGAGTTTGATCGCTTGATCCAAGTATCCGTCGGCCGCTTCCAACGACGGCTTCGTATTCTGATTCCAAAGGCTGCGCGCTCGCAGGGAAAGCTGGTATGCCTCCAGATTTTGCGTTCCGCCGCGCTGACGCGTGAGGGGTCCACCCATGAGCGTGATTCGCAGAGCCTGCACAACTGAATTGGCAATGTCGTCCTGCACCTTGAAAACATCGCGCAGATCCCGGTCGTAGGACTGCGACCAAAGGGAATACCCGGTGTCGGCGCGAACGAGCTGGGCGGTCACCCGAAGTTGATTGCCTGATCTGCGGATACTGCCTTCGAGGACGTGTGCGACGCCGAGTTCGCGCGCGATGTCGGGGACCTTCGTCGATTTGCCCTTGAAATAGAAGGAGGAGGTCCGCGCCGGGACGTGGAGGTCCGGAACGTTGGCGAGCAGATTGATGATGTCCTCCGCCATCCCGTCGGCGAAGTACTCCTGGTCCTTCTTCTCGCTCATGTCGACGAACGGCAAAACCGCAATCGACTTTTCCGCGATTGCCGTTTTAACGGCAATCGCCGGGTGTTCCGTGTTTGCGGCAGTCACCGGGTGTTCCATTGTGACGGACGTCGATCGCCAGAACTTGTCGATGACCAGATAGCCGAGCGCGGCGGCAAACAAGACGGCTATCACGATAGCGGCCCGCCGCCACGGCGGAGCCGGTTTAGCGACAGGCGCGGCTGCGCGAGCGGATTCCTTGGCCGGACGATCTGGTTCAGCGGCTGAACGGGCGGGGTCGGCGGCCGGACTTGGTGAGCTCCCAATCACCATGGGTGGCGCGTCGACCCATGCAGCGACCGGCGCCACCAAGCGATAACCGCGGCGCGGAACGTTTGCGATATACGTGGGGTCGTGCGTGTCGTCGCCGAGCACGCGCCGCAGCGCCGCCACCGCGTGGTAGACCGAATCCGGCGTGACCACGACGCCCGCCCAAACCTGGTCGAGCAGTTGCTCGACGCTGACGACCTGGCCGGCGCGCCCGGCCAGGTAGAGAAGCAGCTGCATCGCCCGCGGCTCGAGCTTGACGGTGTTGCCGTCCTTCGAAATCTCGTCGAGCGCGGAATCGGCGCGCCAGGCGCCGATACGCAGTGCGGGGCTGTCCATCGCCTTCATCGGCCGTGACCTGCCAGAAGTTCTTGATTAAAAAAGCACTGGGTCCGTAGAGGTCAGAAGCGATCCACGTACCCAGTATAGCCGCGCGACCGGACTTTTCGCGCATCCGCGCGGTCGCTGCGGTGGCCCGATTGCCCCCGGGGACGGCTTCAACCCATCTTCAGCAATCCCTCAGCCGGATTCAGGGCGTCCTCAAGACTTCCCGGCTCGCCTAGCGGCACTGTTCCGCCACGGCCGATGCCGGTCGAACGGACACAGACACCCTAAGGAGATCGCCACATGAATACCGAAACACAACAGAGCCTTAGCTCGATGGGCCCCCGAACCGCGATTCGCACGGCCGCCTTGGCCGCGCTGTTGACTCTCGCGTCCGCTGCCGCATTTGCCGACCCGCCCACGGCCCCCACCGCAGATGCTCGCGTCGCAAAGGTCTCGCTCGCGGGGCTCGACCTCTCGACGCCCGAAGGCGCTCAGGCCGCTTACGCCCGCATAAAGATCGTCGCCGAGCGCCTCTGCTTCCACCTGGGGGACCCGAGCCTTATCGACAACCAGGCGATCTACAAGGCATGTGTCGCGGAATCCCTGGCCGATACCGTGCGGCGCGTCAAGGCGCCCGCTCTCGCAGCTCTCCAGAAATAGCGCAGGGAACCGCTGGATTTGGCCTGCAGCGAACAGGAATTGTCCGCTGCAGGCCGCTGACACGCTTCAATTGGACGCAACATGCGATCCGGATTTTCCAGGCAACGTAATGACAAACGCGGCGCGCTGATCGCTCAGGGTCGCGCAACGGGCATCTCCGCCATGACGGCGCGCGATCTGACGCACCAACGATAGCCCCAGGCCGGTGCCTGCGTTGTTGCGCCCGTCGAGGCGCCGATAAAAAGGCGTAAATATCTGTTCGTATTCCGCCGGCGCCGGACCCGGCCCGCCGTCCCAGACGGTCAGCACGGCAGCATTACCGTCGGTTGCGACGCGCACCTGCGTGGGCGGCACGCCGTAGCGCTTGGCATTCTCCAGCAAGTTGCGCAGCAACCGGCGCAGCAGTCGCGGGTCGCCTGAGATCTTGACTGCAGCGCCCTCCAGGTGAACATCGTCATAGCGCGCACATTCTTCGGCGGCGAGAGCCAACAGATCGATGTCGTCGGTGACCTCCAGCGCGGTGACGGCATCGAGCCGGCTGGCGAGCAGAATCTCATCGACCAGCCCGTCCAACTCGGCGATGTCCTGCTCCAGCCCGGCCTTGATCTTTGGATCCGCGGAAGCCTTCAGCAAATCCACCGCAAGCCGGATGCGGGTCAGCGGCGTGCGCAGTTCGTGAGAGGTATTGGCGAGCAGCGTTCGATGGGCGCCAACCAACTGCTCAATCTGGCTCGCCGCGCGGTTGAAGCTCGCAGCGAGGCGCGCCACCTCGTCGCGACCCTCCACGACAACCCGAGATGTGAGATCGCCGGCGCCGAGCGACTCTACTCCCCGCTGCAAACGCTCGAGGCCTCGCGTGAGTCGCCTGACGATCGGGTAGGCCGCCACCCCGATTGCGACGACCAGCAGCACCAGCATCATGTGAAAGACTTGTCGAATATTCCCGAATCCGATCGGCACGCTCGCGATCAGCAGGCGTCCATCGGCAAGATAAATGGCCGTGACGGGATCGCCTTGCCAATGCGGAAAAATCACCGTGCGATGGTGCCGAGGACTCGGCGCAGAAAGCGGTAGACCGACCGCGGCGATGACGGTCCCATCCTTCGCCAGCAGCGTCACGTCACCGTTGAGTCCCGCCGCCAACCGGCGCAGGGCCTCTTGCTGGTCGGCGGGTGGCGCTTGCGCCGCGGGCAGCACGTTTTGCACCAATCGACTGAGGCTGAGGCCGGCCTGCTCCATCGGGCCGCCGGCGAAATGCCAAATCACCGCAGTGGCGCAGCCGAATACGGCGAGGCTCGCCAGCAGCGCAAGATAAAAGCGTAAATAAAGACGCAGCATTAGTCCTGGGCCTTCGCAAACACGTAGCCGGCGGCCCGTACGGTGATTATGCGACGCGGCTTCTTTGGGTTGTCCTCGATAGCGGCGCGTATGCGCGATATATGCACGTCGATGGAGCGGTCGAAGGAATCGATCTCCTCGCCTTTCATCAAATCCATTAGGGCTTCGCGCGAAAGCACGCGTCCGGCATGCTTGGCCAAGGTCACGAGCAACTCGAACTGGTAATTGGTCAACTCGCAGACCGACCCGTCGAGGCGCACCGCGCGCGCTGCGGTGTCGATCTCCAGCCGCCCGAAGCGCAGCGCTTGGTCGCGGGGTGGTGCACTGGGCGCTCGGCGCCGCAGAATGGCGCGCAGCCGCGCCAGCAGCTCACGCGGCTCAAACGGTTTCGGCAGATAGTCGTCGGCCCCAAGCTCAAGACCGACGATTCGGTCAACGGCGTCGCCGCGCGCGGTCAACATCAGCACCGGGAGATCATTGGTCGCGCGTAGTTGACGGCAAACCTGCAAGCCGTCCATGTCCGGCAGCATCAAATCGAGCACCACGGCATCAAAAGCTCCGCCGGACAGGCGCTCGAGCGCGGTTGCACCCAAGGAAGCAATCGTCACGTCAAAGCCCGCCTGACCAAGGTACTCCGAGAGCATTTCGGCCAGGCGGGGATCGTCTTCCACTAACAGGATGCGCTCTACCATCTCAGGCGCGACTTTAGTGGCCGCGAGCGGCTTTGACCAGAGAGTTCAAGAACTGGCCACACCGTGCATTTTCTTGACATGTGCAGCGAGGGCAGCGCGTTGCGCCGGCGTCAACACATCGCCGACGTCGGCGAGGAGTTGCGTCAATCGCTTGGACGCCTGGTCGGCTATCTGCAAATGCGCGACTCGGGCGCTTTCCAAGGCCGCGCGATCGATCGTAGCCTGGGTCAACGCGTCGGTGGCTTGCGCATGAGCTGCTTGCAACTGCGCGCGCAACGGCAACAGATCACTGACCGCCTGTTGCACGAGCGGCCCGATTTGCGCCTTCTGCGCGTCAGTTGCATCGATTTCGACATACAAATGTTTCAGAGCATGGTCGACGTGAGCGGAGACTTCGGCGGCGCTTTGCGTGCCGTTCATGAGCATGCCGTGGTGCCAGCCGCTCATATCCGCACCGTTCGCGAGGGCGGCAATGCCGGCCGCCAGCGCGCTTCCCGCGATAAAAGCGATAACAGTCGCGCGGTTGAAAAAGGAGCGGCGTGTTACCGCCGGCGTAGCGTTCGTTGGGGAGTCAATATTCATGGTAAATCCTTTGCATCGGTGGTGGAGAACACAATGCACAGAATGCGCGCCGTCTGTTAGCGGTGTTTGTCGGCCGCGTAAAGATTTATGAAGCCGGCCGGTCTGAGCTACCGGCACCTCTTTCCGCAATGCCGACTGCATGCTTGGGTACTATGGGGCTGCCGGTGTATGCGTCCGCCGCGCTTCCCGCACCTCTGGGGTCTTTGCACGAAACCGGGAAGTGCGCCGCGGAGGGTCAGTTGTAATGGCCGTGGGAGCCCCGTCCGTGACAAAAACGGTTGCCTCGCAATATACAGATCGCGCCAGTGTTTACTCGACGCAAATCGCGCGCACATAGCGTTACCAAAATTAATCTACCATAGCGTTATGCGATCCTCGGGCTGAAGATACATTTTGTCGCCGGGCACGACCGAGAACGCGCTGTAGAAACTCGGCATGTGCACGACGACACCATTCACCCGGTATTTTTCCGGTGAATGCGGATCCGATTTTAGTAGCTCGATTTTGCGAGCCTCACGCCGCTTGCCCAGCCAGCTTTGGGCGAAGCCGATGTAGAATCTCTGATCCGCGGTCATGCCATCGATCATCGGTGGCGAGCGCCCATCGAGCGACGCGATATAGGCCTTGTACGCGATCTCGATACCGGCGATGTCGGCGATATTCTCGCCCAAGGTAAGCGCACCGTTGATGTGGAAACCCGGCACCGGCTCGAATGCATCATATTCCTTGATCAGCTTTTCCGTCTTTGCTTTGAACTTCGCGTGATCTTCGGGCGTCCACCAATCGCGCAGATTGCCCTCGCTGTCGTATTGACTGCCATGGTCGTCAAAGCCGTGGCTGATTTCATGGCCGATCGTCGCTCCGGTGGAACCGTAATTGAACGCGTCGTCTGCCGCCGGATTGAACGCCGGCGGCTGCAGAATCCCGGCCGGAAAGACAATCTCGTTCATGCCCGCGCTGTAGTAGGCGTTGACCGTGGGTGTCGTCATGCCCCATTCATTTCGATCGATTGGGCCGCCCAGCTGTGCGAGCTTGCGGTTTGTCTCGAACTCTTGAGCGCGCACGACATTGCCGAACAAATCGGTGGGTGAAATGACCAGCTTGGTATAGTCGCGCCATTGCCTGGGGTAGCCAATCTTCACATTGATCTTGCTGAGCTTTGCCTGCGCTTCGGCTCTGGTGCTCGGACTCATCCAGTCCAATTGATCGATGCTCTGGGAATAGGCCCTGAGCAAATTCGCGACGAGCTCGTCGATGCGCGCCTTGCTTTCGGGTGGAAAATATTTTGCCACGTACAATTTACCGGAAGCTTCGCCGATCAGTCGATCGACGAGCTCACAGCCGCGTTTCCAGCGCTCCTGGATCTGTGGCGTGCCGCGCAAGACGCCTTCATTGAACGCGAAGTCCTCGTCGACGAAGGCTCGCGGGAGATAGGGGGCGCCGGCCGATAGCACCCTGTAGCGCAGGTATTCCTTCCACGTGGCCAACGGTGTGTTCTTGAGCAGCCCGGACAATCCTCTGAAATAGTCAGGCTGGCGCGCAATCAGGACCGGTGGAGGCGTCGGAATACCGGCTTTCGCGAGGTATGTCCGCCAATCCAGTTGCGGTGCGAGCGTCGCGAGTTGCGCAGGCGTCTGCGGGTTGTAGGTCTTTTGTGGGTCTCGGTTGGCAACTTTCGTCCACTGAATCCTGGCCATCGCCGTCTCGAGCGCGAGTATGTTGTCCGCCGCTTCGGCTGCATGGGTGTCACCCAGGAGCACCAGCATCTTCTCAATGTGCACGCGGTATTTGGCGCGAAATTCGGTTAGCTTGGCGTCGTCACTCAAATAATAATCGCGGTCCGGCAAGCCCAAGCCGCTTTGCGTAAGCCAAAATGCATACTGCGTTGACCTCTTGGAGTCCGGGTAGATAAAGGTGGCGACGGGAGTTTTTACTCCGATACGATCAAAGTGCGCCATCAGCGGACCAATGTCGCGGACCCGCCTGATTGCCGCAATCCGCTTCAGCTCCGGCTCGAGTGGCTTGATGCCCTCATGCTCGATGCGTTCCTCGTCCATGAAGCTCGCATATAGATCGCCTACTTTGCGCGCTTCCGGGTCAATTGAAGTACGCGCCGACTCGATCAATTCGCGCTGCTGTAGCAGCGAGCGCTCAATCATCATCGCGTCCACGCCATAACTGGAGCGGTCGGGAGGAATCGGCACGTCATGTAACCATGTACCATTGGAATACTCGAATAAATCGTCCTGCGGACGCACCGCAGTATTCATATCAGCCTTCTGAATACCTGAAATCAAAGAGCCTGCGGAAATCGATTCGCCGTTCGCCGTGGGATCCGCGTGGATCGGCGCGTTGGACGCGACCAGCAAAACCAGGCCAAGCGCGACAAGGAGCAGCGGCTTCACAACGGGCCTCCTAAAATTGAATCCCGCCAACACTAACGGGCGTTAACTTTCATCGGGGAAAATTAGTTAAAGTTTAACAATTACTCGTAAAGGCTACCATCGGCAAAGCTTCGCACCTAGCCTCGCACTGGCTCAGATGCTTCATCAATACAACGAAGTTTGCCGAACACGGATACCGCCGGCCTGCCATCCAGAACTCGCGCCAGAATGCGAGCACTCCGCGGCGATCCGCGCAATTTAAGCTCGATTGACTGCGCACGCGAAACATCCTCGCTTGGCATTGTGCAGGTGGATGTACGCAACCTCATTGGAACTGAACATTTCTTGGATTGCTGACGCCACATCGCTGCCGGCGCAGACGAGGGCGTCGCTCATCAGGTGCGAGGAGTCATATGCGCGCACCGATATCGAGCGAAGAAGAATGGTGTCCGGAATTACGCCGGGTTCGATCTTGGCTTGAACCGCGGCTTTGCGAACGAAGATGGGACCCGACGCCCTGTATGGCGAGATTGCAGATTGATGCTCGAAGGAAAGCAATAGAAGTTCTTCGCCAATCTCCGCATCAGCGAGACTGACACGGCACGGATAACCGGGTTTCGACGTTGCAACGACACTTCGCACGTTGAGTTGCGCAAGCGCCGAATCTGAAAGAGCGAACAACGACGAGAATCTTTCGATAGGAAGGCCGACTAATTGAAACGAACTCATGAGGCACCATGAAAAATATTGAAGGCACTCATGGTTACCCAATGGTATCCCGATGTCTCGCCATATTCGGACATCGAATTTCACCAATCTACCGTGAAGGAAGCAGAGTCTTTTCGTACAACTCGTAGCCGGATCGGCGTCGATATCCGTGCCGCTCATAGAAGAACCGGGCGCGATCGTTTGTCAGTCCCAATTGTAGCTGCATTCGCACAATCCCCGCGCCTCTCATCTCGCGCTCGGACTCGCTCAGTAGCGCCGCACCGGTGCCAGCCGAACGAAACCCGGGACGTACGAAGAATTCATCGATTTCCGCAATTGTGCCGCCATGCTCGAGACTGAACACATACACGGCGATCAGATATCCCGACATCGTTTCCGCATGGTATGCGACCCAGCACGCGCCGCGCTCCGGCAATGAAATCAACTCGGATAGATGCTTTTCGATCCGCGCGCGCTCGAATCCGGCAATTTGTTCGAACCCCCAATATTGCGATACAAGAAAGCCGACATCAGGAACATCTGAAAGCCGGGCGAGTCTGATCTTAGGCGCGGTGTTCATGTCGGTGTGCGCTTCTCGCGCGTACTCACCCGCTCGGTATACGGGCTTTGCGTGACTATCTATCCGGTAGCCGATCAGGAAGGCGCGGCACTAATCCTTGGATTGAGTGTCATTGGCGGCCACGCGGATCATTCGCTGTTCGGCCACCAAACTCATGTTCATAAAAGAGTTCAATCTGTGCCTGACCGGATAGGACCACATTATTGCGACCTTGCCAGGGAACCGGCAGAAATGCGATCACCTCATCGTCCTTGTGCTCCAAGTTTTCCTGTTCGGCGTGCATCACCATCGGGTAACCGAAGGCGTTGTCGAGGTGATTCATGATCTCGAACAGCAACGGACCGGTGCACATCGGCAGCGGTTCGCTCAACTGTACCTGTCGTTGTAATGGCAGCGAGGACGGAATGACACCGCCCTGGTTGTAGTTCATCGGCCTGGCGTCGCGCAGCGCGGCAGAGTTCGCGGGAACGATTGCGTAGAGATCGTAGTCGCCGTGTATGTATTTCGGACTGACGATGCCGCCCTCGATCCAGGCAAGAGCTCCGTAGTGTGGGTGGTTGACGTCGGTCTGCAGGAGGTAGGGTGTTGCGCAGGATCTCGGCCAGTCGGTGCTCGTAAAGCCGGAGCGCGGCACTGTGATCAGATGTCGCGAGCTGTGCCAATACATGACGGCGTCGCTGCGACGCTTGTTGTCCGTGAAGGCCATCGGGTGGATCAACGGCGAAACGACGAGTCCCGCCAATTGGTACCCGCCGATGTCCGCCTGGGCGGTCTTGCACTTCAAATCACCGCGTTTCGCGGTGTAACCTTTCTGGCCCGCCCAGCGCAGTGAGGCCTCGCCGGTCTTGCGCACCAAAATATAGGCGTTAAAACGTCTTGCGGTCTCCAAGAAGATCGGCGCATGCGTGCCGAGCACGAAGCCGGGCGGTACGCCCAAGTCAACCGCGTTCATCGCGCGCTCCGTGATTGCCGTTCAATAGCACCCCCTCATCCCTGAAACGAGCCCGGTTGACCCTCAGCCAGCCGATATTTGTCTCATAGTAACTGGACTCGCTTGCGATTCAAACGTCGGCGCATTAACCGGTTGGCGGTGGCAGCCGCCGTGTCGAGTCCCTGACGCCAGATCGAGTACCCGTCAATCGGTTGGCAGGACGATGACGGCTGAGGTGCCGATCGCACCGATGGCAGCTCCGCCGGCCGGATGGCCGATCTCGACGTAGAACAGCTCCGTGTGTACACGACGCGGATTAACGATGATCGGAACGGAGATCGTCAGTACGTCTACGCCCTCGGGCAAGCGTTCGACGGTCGGCAGTCGCCCCCGAAAGTCGACGCCGGATTTGGCTCCGGACTGTCTCGTCCACCAGGTGAAACTCACGTCGCCCGAGGATCCCCCCGTGCGCTGCACGCGTAGCACTGCTTGGCGGTCCCGCGGCGAAACGACGTATCGCTCTCTGTCGAGACTGAGGTGCTGCCGGCCGCGCGGTGGGGCGGCGGGGGCCGGAGCCGCAACGACCGCCGTCGGCATCACCGCCGGGGGCATGGGCGCTTCGCGCAATGCCGGCGAGGCCGTCACGGTAAGCAGCAGGGCGATCGATGCCGCGACTTGCGAGGGCCGAATCCATCGAATTGGAGTACGAAGCGCCTCGACATTGGCAGCGGGGCGCGCGGTAACGGGATCCCAGGGTGGGAGATGCAGTGCGGCGTATAGGCCGGGAGCGAATTGGGCGGGCGGAGGAATTCGTGATGAGTCGAATTCGCGTCGCAGGTTCGCGAGCGCATTGCGTTGGCTGCGCCCGAAGGCAGCCAGCTTCGCGAGGCGTGCACGGTAGCGCACGACGGTGCGCCGGGATGCGTCGAGTTCACTGCGCAACGCGCGAATTTCGTCCTGCAGAGCTACGCCCGCCGCCCGCGCGCTCGTTGCCGGCTGAGTGGTGCATGCGATCGGCGCGATCCGCATCGTCCGTGGCAGCGGCGTCGCATCATCGAATTCGGGCGCTTGGCGCGCTAAGGCGGGTCGCTCGATTGCATAACGGATCGTCCGATTGAGATCCGCCGAGATTTTACCGCGCCTGTGATACTGGTCGGTGATCGCGAGCACATCCCAGGCAAAGTCCGGCGTAGCGGCGCAAACGGCGCACAGCTCCTCAATGAACGCCGGCGCATCGGATTCGCCGCGAACGAAAGCATCAATCCGCTGGTCCAGCTCATAGTCCATACGCAAGCCGATATAGAGTCGTTGGGCCCTTGACGCCGGTACGGCCCGCTCGCGAGCCGCGTTACCCGCTGCGGATGTTGGCACGCGCCGCGAAACCTCGACTGTGCGTCACCGTACATAGGCACTCGACGCCGCCTGATGCGCCCCGCCGGATCAGGCGCAGGATCGCCCGTAGAATACTCGCTGTCGAACCCACGTTCTCGATCGCATCGCGACGATGGTTCATGTCTCGTGCCAGGGGTCTTGCCGCTGCGGCGCGCATTGCCGCACGAAGGCGGCGTCCCCGTTAGCGCGCCCGAAGTCGCCGTGGCGGGGACCGTGAGCTTTATTCTGGGTCGGTGCGTGTATGCCGTATCACCGGTTGTCAATTTCCACACATGGGAACTTGCAAATGCGATGTATGATGGCTGGGGGGCGGGCCACTTTGCCGAACTCTGCTTTGTTTTCGACCATCTGAACCAGGCGCAAAGACGCTGGAGCCCGGCAGTTCGGATTTGATGACCGGTTGGCCTTGCTGTCGATCTGTTGACGCCAAAAACCGAGGCACGATAATAGGTGGAGCGCCGGCTCGGCCATGCGGCAATGTTGACGCGGGATGAGTTAACATATGAACATAATAGAGTTACGCAAGCGCTTTGAAGCCTATGCGTCGGGAAACTCATCGGGCATGGAGCTGCGCTTAGCCGTAGCGGATGTGGTGCGCGCGGATCCGCAGCTCGCAGACGCTTGCTCGGATCTCGTGACACATTATTTTCGGGGCGCCGCGGCTGATCTGGGGTTGCGTGACACCATACTGGCGGAAATCGCCGGACGCGCATCAAGGCACCCGAACGCCGCCCTGAGGTCAAGCAAGCCGGAAGCGCCGCCGATCGACACGCTTACCATGTTGCGCGCCCCACACCGCGGCGAAAGCGCCGCCGGCGCGGAAGCTGCGACGCCACGTAGTCCAACCACCGGTACTGGGACCGGAACCGGTTCGGACTGGGACACTCCCGAGCGACTCAACGAACCTGCGGAAACGCTGGCGGTCGGATCGGTGCTGAAAGGCCGATACGAATTGGTAGCCGAGTTGGCTCGTGGCGGCATGGGCATCGTGTACAAGGCGCTGGATCGAGAAAACCGCGAATTCAAGGACCGCTCGTCCTATGTTGCGATCAAGGTGCTGGGCGATGAGTTCAAACGTCATCCGCTTGCGATCAAGGCGCTGGCGCGCGAGGCAAAAAAGGCGCTCAAGCTCGCGCATCCCAATGTCGTCACTGTCTACAACTTTGCGCGCGACGGCGGCAACGTCTTCATCGTCATGGAACTGCTTGAAGGGCGCTCGCTCGATCAGGTCCTGAAGTCCGAAGGCGCATCCGGTTTGCCCTTAGCACGCGTAAAAAATATCGTGCGATCGCTGGGCGAGGCACTGAGCTATGCGCACGAACAAGGCATCGTGCACGCCGACTTCAAGCCGAGTAACGCATTCATCACCAACGATGGCGTCGTCAAGGTTCTCGACTTCGGAATCGCACGTGCCGCACAGTCGAGCGTGAAGGCCGGCGACAAGACCCTATTCGACGTCAGTCAGTTGAATGCCCTTTCGCCTGCGTATGCGAGCTTGGAAATGCACAACGGCGAACCGCCGGACGTGCGCGATGACGTGTACTCGCTGGCCTGCGTGACCTATGAATTGCTGACCGGCCGACATCCCTTCAATCGGATCGACGCGGCAAAAGCGCGCCAAGCAAATCTTCGGCCGGTTCCTGTTCGCGGTCTGCCGCGCGCGCAGTGGCGGGCTTTGCGTCATGCTCTTGCCTTCGAATGCGCCGATCGCACCGCTTCGGTCGCTGAATTCGTCAACGCGTTCAGCGAAGCGCCGCGCAGCAAGGTTTGGACGGGCGCCGTCGCCTTGGTCGTCATCGCCGCAGCCGCGGCGCTGTTCATCATTCCCCGCCAGCTTGAAAGCAATCGCGCGCACCAACGCGCAGCGACGATTGCCTCGACGAGTCCCGATGCAATGCCGGCAGAACTCGCGAAACTGAGGGCCGAACCCGTCAGATTTCGCGATCGCGTGCTTCTCGATGATGCGGCACGTAAAGCGACGCTCGCTTACTATCAGGCGCAGATCGCCGATTTGACGACGCCGCCGCGACAGGAATACGCCAAAGCGCAAGAGCAATTAAATGAACTGAGACAGCTGCTGCCCGACTCGAGCAGCGTCTTGACGATGTCACAGGACCTCTCGAAGAACGCCAATTCGGCACTGGCGCACCTTCTGGAGCTGCGCAATCGCGCCATGCAACAATCGATACTCATCCCCGAAGAGGGCGCCGACAGCCTCGATGGCGTTATCGCATTGATTCGCCAGGTTGACCCGTCGAATCCGGCGTTGACGGACCCGTCGGTGCCACAGGTTTATTTCACAGCCGCCACGTCCGCGCTCGATCGCTTCAATCCGGATTTGGCCCAGACCTTGGTGGCCGCCGGCGTGCGCATTGCACCCAACGATGCGACTCTGCTCGACTTGCAGGAGCGCGTCGAGCGGGAATTGCAGCGCATAGCCAATATCAAGCGCCAAACCGAACTCGAGCAGCACCTGGGTACACTCAATCCGGCCGCACCGGAATTTCTGGACAAGGTATTGGCGAATCGAGAAGACATTGCGGCACTCAAGGAGATTGCGCCGGACAGCGTGGTCGTCAAACGCATCGTGTCTTCGCTGGATACCGTGGTGGCCTTGCGCGTCAAACAGCGCCTCGCGGCGGATGATGTCGCGGGCGCCCGAGCGCTGTTGCACGACATCGGGGATCTCATGCCCGAATCGGCGGTCAGCGCGCAGCGTGATCTGCTGACGCGAGCCGCCGCTGCCAATCAGGCCAAGGCCTTCGACATGCTCGAACGACTGCGTACTGCCGCGCTGGACGGCAGACTTAACAATACAGGCACGACGGGCGCGCAGGACCTGTACGCCCAGCTGCAGCGCAGCGGATCCAGCTCCGACATCCTGGCGGATGCCCGCGATTACATGGCCTACGGGTATCTCAAGCAGGCTCGCCAAAAGCGCTTCGCCGGTGACCGGCAGCGAGCGCAGATCGAGCTCGATGTGAGCGGCAAGCTGCAGCCGAGCGATACCATCAAGAATATGCTGACCGGCGAACAACAAGAGCTGGATGCGGCGACGAAGAGCACCACGACCGATGCGGCGGCATCGCAAATCGACGCAGCGCGCGGCCGGTTTGCGCAATCGCTGCGATCGGCTACTCTGGGAACCACCGAACTGTCGGCCGTGGCGCTCGCGCTCGATCGACTCGAGTCCCTCGGTGCCCCGCCCCAGGAGATCGCGTCCTGCTTGAGCCGGGTCGAGGACGTGGTACTGCAGGAAGTCCAGCGCCTGAATCAACAGGCGGCTGGCGATCCACAGCAGCTCGCTCAACGGGCCGCCCTGCTGTTTCCTTCGAGTGATCGGCTCGCCGACACGATCAAGCAGTTCCGGAATGCGGAAACGACAACCGATTTGAAAAAACGACTCGACGCGTTGCTCGCGCAGCCCTCGGCGACCGACCAGTGGGTGGCCGACGTCAAGGATCTGATGCAGCAGCTGCGTGCGCACGTGCCTGCCGGCGATGCCGCGTTGACGAATGCGCGCCGGATAGCGGCGGCTGCGTTGGTACGGGCCGCGGGCGATGCGCACGCAGCCCGACAACCCAAGGATGAGAAACGGCTGATGGCGTCGGCCCGTGAATTCGCTCCGGACGCCCGACTGCCCGCCGACGTAGCGGCCACGGCCACCCCACCGGGCGCCAACGCGAAACCCGCGGGCGCGGCGGCGAGCCCTGCGGCTGCGCACGGCGCCGCAGATGCCAGCGCTGCGGATGAAGCCGAGGTGAATCAGCAACGCATGGCGGCGGTCGACGCGCTTAAGCAGCGTCTAGAGTCGCAGGCCGCAGCCGGCGATATCGCCAATGCCGCGTTGACCGCAAACCACCTGAGCAGCGTACTCAACGGCAATATCTATGTGGTCCGTGACGTCCCGAAACTCATGATTTCCGCATACGTGAACCACGCACAGAGCCAGTTCGAGAGCGGTAAATTGCATGACGCGCGCCAGACTCTGGCCGCGGGCGCGCGTCTCTATGGGGATGCGCCAGAAATCAAGTCTTTGCAATCACGTTACGCGCAGGCTGCAGAGGAGAGCCAAAGTGCTGCCGCTACGACGCCCTGAAGAGGGTGCCGGCGCTTCACGCGGCGCGATGGACTGCAAGTTCGTCACAGAAGTGCCGGCCGGGACAGTGGTCCCGACCAGGTCGTCAATCGATACAGCGTGAAAGTGTGCGCTCATGAATAACAAACAAAATATATCCCATCTGGCGCGCATCACGGCGGCCTGCCTGGCACTCTGGTGTTTGTCGCAGGTGTCGGCACAGCAAGTCGAAAAAGGTGTTGCCATCGTCTCGGAATCGATCGCCAGCAGCGTCGACGGCTTCTCCTATAGCCCCGGTAGTTCGTCCGAACTGGAATTCGTCGGAACCTCGCTTGCGCCGCGCTCCGTCGGTGAAGGCAGCATTCGCGTTTCTCACGACAAGACCGAAATCAACGGCAGGTTCCAGCGGCTTCCCGATCCTGCGTCGCTCGGTCCATTCACGGTTTACATCTTGTGGGTCGTCACCCCGGAAGGCCGCGCCATCAACGTCGGAATTCTGACCGGCGACGGCGATAAGGCTCGTATCGAGGCAACCACTCCGTTGTCGAGCTTTGCATTGATCGTCACGGCGGAGCCGCATTTTGCCGTCAGCATCCCGAGTAAATACATCGTGCTACAGAACGTCGGCAGCAGCAGCGTCAAAGGGACCAAGCTGACGGTGACATCGCTCGTGGCGCGTGAAGACTACAGCAGCCTGAAGCCCATCCCTCAGGACCTGAAGCATCCGCTACCGCTGGATCTCAGGATGGCCCGTTATGCCGTCGCCATCGCCGAGGCCGCCGGCGCCAAGGATCAAGCTTCGGCGGCATATACTCGCGCCCGGCAGTCGTTGGATTTGGCCGAATCCGCATACATCTCGAAGAAGTACGCGGAGCACGAGCGCGTGGGCGAATATGCCCGCCAGGCTATCCAGGCCGGTGAGGATGCGCGCGCCGGAGCCGAAGTCCGCCGCGTGGACACGGAGAAGGCGAGCGAGGCGGCCTTGGTCAACGATTGGCAGAAAGCCTTCAAAGGCGAGGAGGCCAAAGTCGCCCAGCTGCAGACTGATCTTGCCGCGACGCGTGATCGCGCCCTCGCCGCCGAGGAGCAGTTGCCCAACTCGACGAAGCGCCTGACTCTCGCCTCCGAGCTACTGAGCCGCTGGTTTACCCTGCCGCCGCAGACCGAATCCGGCCTCACGGTGCACGTGCCCGAGGAGATGTTTGCCAAGGGCAGCACTGATCCGCTGCCGGCGATGCAAGAACGCCTGGCGTTGGCGACCGGCGTGCTGCTTGGGATCGGCAAGCTCAGCGTATCGGTCACGCCGTCGGTTCAGATCAGCACCGACATGCAAAAATTGGCGCTGTCGCAACAGCGCGCACGCGCGCTGATGGAATGGTTGGCGTCGATGGGGTTGAAGGCCACGATGGGCACGACGTCGGCGGATGCCGAGACCGCACTCGCGATCGGCCCGGGCGTCGATCTGATGATCGTCCCCGGCAGCATCGATCCACCGAAACCCGACACCCCCAAGACCGGATCTTCCGCGCCGTAGCATGACGACCACCGGGCTTCCGCAGAATCTCGACGCGTGGCGCAACGGCAAAGCCACACAACATGACGTGGAAACGGCGCTGGCCGCCGAGCTCAAGGCCGATCCGCGGCTCGTGCCCGCCGCGCGCGCGGTCATCGATGCCTATCGGCGCAGCGGCTACGTCCCCGAACCTTTCGCCAAGCGCCTGCTCAGCCTCGGCCCGCTCGCGGCGCAAGCGGCTGACGATTCACTGGACGAACCACCCCCGCTGACGACCGCCGTTGGTCTGACGCTCTGGCGAACGTCGCGACTGCTCGACAAACAACCGGTTCGTAGCGGCGGCCCGTTGGCATCGGAAACTCGATTCCGCGCGCCCACAAATTCGAACCCGTCTGCGCTGCTCGCTACTGCCGAGCCCGGCAAAAACGGCAGGTTGGCCGTCGGCAGCGTTCTGTCGGGTCAATACATTCTCGAAAACATCCTGCCGGCCTGGGACAGCGGCGGATTGGGTACCGTATTCCGGGCTCGCGATCTGATTCAGGAGGAAGCGCAGGACCGCAATCCGTATGTCGCAGTAAAGGTATTGAGCGAGCAATGCTGTGCCCACCCGGAATCGCGAAAGGCCCTGTACCGCGCTGTCAAAGACGCGCAACAACTCTCGCACCCCAACATCATTCATGTGCAGAACTTCAGCTTCGACGGTCCGCATGTCTACATCGTCATGGAACTGATCGAAGGGCAGCCGCTGACTGACGTCATCGGGGCGCAGAAGGGCGTAGGGCTATCGCTCCCCGAGGCATTACGCGTCACCTCGGCACTGACGCGAGCGCTGAAGTACGCGCATCACTTGGGTATCGTCCATTCCGACTTCAAGCCGAGTAATGTCATCGTCACCCCCGATGGTGCAATCAAGGTGTTGAATTTCGGCTTTGCGCGTGCGGCGGCTTTGCGCGATGAACGCGCCGCGTCGCTCGCCTACGCGAGCTGCGAACAAATCCGGGGCGAAGATCCGGATCCTCGCGATGACGTCTATGCGTTGTCGGTGGTCAGCTACGAGTTGATGACAGGCCGGCACCCCTTCGAAGGAATGGACGCCAGCACGGCGCGTGATGCCGGGCTCAAACCCCAACCGATCGCCGGTCTCTCACGCCGCCAATGGAGCATGATCCAGTCCGCGCTGTCGTTCGCGCGCGATAAACGCCCGCGCGATGCGCAGGCATTCAGCGAGGGGATGGCGCCAAAGCGATGGCCGGTGACATTACTGGCACTGGGGGGCCTCGCGACCGCGCTTTTCGGGGTTGCCGCGATATTACTGACATCGAATTTCCTCGAGCGCCGGCGATCCGAGACGATCGCAAAGGAACTCACCTCGACCGATTCCTTGGTTGCTGCTGACGCCGTGCAGCGACTCGAGAAAGCGGATCAAAGCACGATAGCGGCCGTACTCAGCCAGGAAGGCGCGCGCGACGCCGTCTTGAGCGTGTTGGAGCGGCGCGCAAGAGCCGCCTTCGACCCGTCACGGCACCGCTACGATTTCCGGGCAGCCAAACGGGAACTCGCTATCGCGAAGCGCTTGCTCAAGGATTCCGCATCGCTGCGGCAATTCGAAGAGTCGCTCGAGGCCGAGCAAGAGCAGGTCGCACCCTAAGCGCGCCATCATCAAGCGCTACGATCCCTCTTCACGATCCATTCATGATCCGGATCGTTCTTGATGACCCAGGTCCGTTTGTCTCCTGCCATCACGTTCAAGTAATAGTTGTCGTACGCATACGGCACCACGACCGGGTGATAACCGCGCGGCACCATGACGACATCATGATCTTCGACGGTCATCGTTTCGTCGAGATCGCGCTCGGCGGTATAGACGCGCTGGAACGCAAATCCTTGCGGTGGATGCAATCGATGATAGTAGATTTCCTCGAGCGCGCTTTCCGCCGGCAGGTTGTCAGTGTCGTGCTTGTGCGGTGGATAGCTGGAAGCATGGCCGCCGGGCGTCCTTACCTCGACCACCAGCAAGCTCTCGGCGGGCTCGCCCTCCGGAAGGATATCGCAGATGTAACGCGTGTTCGCGCCCTTGCCCCGCGTCGACCGGCTCATTTGCGAAGGCCCGATCAGCCGTGCAGGATATTTGCCCGTGGCAGGCGCGCTCGCGACGCCGACCTCGGCGTTGCGATCCGCGCGGATGCTTGCGCCGAGCATAGGCGGCAGATAGACGGCGTAAGGCGCGGTGTCCTCGAAAACCGTACCGCGCGTGCCGAGATTCTCCCATCGGTGCTGTCCGGCCTCTATCGTCACCGTCCCGGATAAGACGACGATGCACAGCTCGCGTCGCTCCTCATAAACACGCACGACGCCGCCGGGTTCCAGCCGATAGGCCGCAAAACCGACGTGTTTCCACAGGGCGGTTTCTGGCGTCACGCGAACGACGGTCTGACCTTCACGCGATGCCTTGACGAGCAGGCTCACACTACCTCCTTGACGTCGCCGTCGATCAGCGCGCGCAGCGTCTCGTAGCCTCTCTGACAGCGCTCGCGCGCATTCGCGACGATATGCATGATAGATAACTCTAACAAATTCCGCGCGTGTGTCGCGCCACATCGATGAATGTCGCGACCCACACATCGGCTTGGCTTCGTAGCCATCTGGCGAAACGCCAATGCGCTTCTTCATCTACGTAGAGCTCATGATCCGCCGGACCGACACCATGTGCCGTTAGTACCGCCCACCCGTTGGTTACCCGCGCCCCATCCACGATCCTTTGCAATTGTTCCACGGATTGTCCGTCGATTTGTATGGTACCAACGTCAAACAAATCCAGATCTGGTCCCGGTTTGGCGGGATGGACCGTGAGCCTACCGCGGGCAGCGACGAATAACGGTCGGAGTACCCCTGACATGGATATCGGTGCCGACGCCGGTCCCAAGCTTGTTTCGAAGCACGTGTTACCGTAGGTCCGTTCACACTGCCCATCGATCGCAGTGAGCACACCACTGGCGACACCGAGCTCGCGTCGAAAGCGTGACTCGGTGTAGCTGCCAAGATCAAAGCAAGGCTCCACCCATGATCGATCGTCGGCACTGGAATTGCGGAAGTCACCTCTCGAGACGTTAGATTTATGGCATGGATGAAATACCGTGTGATTTCCGAGTTCGTGACCCATTTCAGCTACTCGCTTCCATCGGTCGGTGTTGCGAATCAGATCGCTCTCTATCGGGACAAAAAAGGTAGCCGGCAACCCGATATCTGCCAATGCAGGCGCTATTTCACGAGCATGACCAGCGAGCCCGTCGTCATAGGTGAGTGAGATGGCGCAGGCCCGCTGCATCGGCCAGATGTTTGTTGGCATGAGATTTACCGTGTCAATATTCATCAAAGGATATCTGAGATTGAGCAACCCCGATGTCGTGCAGCATTGTCGTGGTTGCCTTGATCATCAAGGGTGGGCCGCACAGGTAATACTCCACCTCCGCGCGATTGGTGTGATTCTGGAGATATCGTTCTCTCAATACCTCGTGAATCAAACCGACGGGTCCCGTCCAATCGTCATCGGGTTGTGGTTCGGACAACGCAACCTGAAAGCCAAAATTGGGAAAGCGACGCGCCAACGCTTCGAAATAATCCTGATAAAAAATATCCTTGCGAGACCGGGCCCCATACCAAAAACTCACGCGCCGATTGGTTTTGAGTGTTTCGAAAAGATGGGAAAGGTGCGAGCGTAGGGGAGCCATGCCCGCGCCACCGCCCACGTACACCATTTCCGCATTTCCCGTCTTGATGTGGAAACTGCCGAATGGGCCGATGGCTGTGATGGTATCGCCGGGTTTCAGTCGGTAAACATAGGCGGAACCAGCTCCGGCCAGGCAGGCTTGCCCGTGCGGAGGCATCGCAATGCGGACGTTAAACCGAAGCTGATGATCCACGGCCGGATTAGTTGCAAAGGATAAATTGCGACGAATGGGCATGGTGTTCTCTGATCGAAGGTCGAAAAGATGGCGCGCCTGCCACTCTTCGAAGAACGGTCGATTGACCTCGAGTTCATTGAACGCAATGTCGCCGTAAGCTGGTATCTCGAACTGCATATAATCGCCGGGCTGATAAAGGGGTAGCGCCTCCTCCCCCTCCCCTTCCAAGATCAGTTCCTTGATAAAAGTGGCGACGCTTTCATTGCTCACCACTCGGAACTTGCAGGTCGTCGACGGCTGAATCAGCCCGCGGGCGCCGCCGGTTTGAAGGTCGATGAATATCTTGCCGTCGTGTTCGCGGGCCCGGTACGTCTGCAGCGCGACACAGGCCGGCTCACGCTGCGCCGATCCGTCGGTAATATCGAAACGTCCGTTATGTTTCGGACATTCAATGAGCCTGCCCTTCACCAGTCCATCCGCGAGATGGGTATTGCCATGAGTGCAGATGCCGTCCGTCGCGTACAGGCTTGCATCAGCCGACCGATAGATCGCGTAGGTCCGCTGTTGATGGTCGAATCGAATGACATCCTCTTTGTTCAAAAATGCGCTGACGCACACTTCGACCCAGCCATTAACCGGCTGTCCTTTGGCGGTAAATTTATGCGGTGTGATGGCCGCGCCGGTGCACGATGCCGGCAGCTCACGTTTGACGCAATAGGTCGGATCCTTCACTTGTCGCAGCACCGCCGGTATCACTTCCGACCAGGCATTCCATAAGCTGCTGTACGGCTTTGGCATGCTGGGCCTCAGAATCTCATGTAGCTTTGCCAGGTTGTGATATGGAACGAGCGGGAACAAATGATGTTCAAGATGGTAGTTCATGTTCCAGTACAAATAGCGGTTGACACGACTCATATAAATCGTGCGGCAGTTGAGCCGATGATCGAGTACGTTCTCCGCTAGTCCAGCGTGTTGCGTTGTCGCGTAGATCGGCAGGAGCCATGAGCCGTAAAGGGTCGGAAGTCCGATGAAAAGAAATGGGAGAATACTGCGCTCGTAAATCGCGAGACTCATGACGCTTGCATAGATCAGTAGATAGATGGGGGCCCGAACGAACACCTTCCTGTATTCGGATTCCGGAATGAAGGTCTTCTGATCGGCAGTGAGTCGTCCGCTACTGTGGAGCAGCAGATTCCAAAAATATCGCGGGATCGTCTTTATGCCGAAAAACTCATTCAACAGTAACCCAGGGATGTGGGGCGGTGTGGGCACCGCAATTTCCGGGTCACGTCCCACGATATTGGTGTCGCTATGGTGCCGCGTGTGACTCCAGCGCCAGATTGTCGCTTCACGCATCAGCATAAATGATGCGATTTCGTACAGGCCATCATTGAGCCAATCAGTCTTGAATGCCGTGCCGTGGCTGCATTCGTGCCAGCGCGAATCGGAACTCGACGCGTATAGGGTGCCATATAGTAGAAACGGCACGACCGCCCAAGGATTTCCGACGCACCACAGCCGGTAAGCGACCCACCCGGAGCCGATAATCAGGGCAAACCAGAGAGTGGTGTCGCGAATTGCGGGCAAATCGCGACGCTCGAGAAGTTCATGCATCTTCTCTTTGGGAACCGGGGGGCAATACCAAGTTGCCTCGGCGAGCCCCCTCTCGATCGCGAGGCCCGTGTCTTTCCCGGTTAGGCTGTAGTCCTTGACGAGAGTCGGTGTCGCGAGCGGGATCAACATGACCCGATATTGACCTAAGTGTGCAAGCGCTTGCAATCTGGTCCTTCGTGGTTTAGGGTTCCTCCTGATCAGCACTGTTTCAGCCTCCGCAAGCGATACCCCCGCGACCTGAGGCGGCAGGGAGTCGTGGCGTTGTCGGGACCACAACAATATTCGCGCCTTACCATGACGCAGGCGCTCGTCAAGCATCTCGTGGCGCAGCGCATCGTCGCCGACGAACGAGACCAGCCCCTATTTGGAGGCGTTTTTGCGATCTTTGGCCATGGCAATGTCGTTTGTCTGGGCGAGGCCCTTTATGAGGCGCGTGATCAACTACCAACGTGGCGAGGGCAAAACGAACAGTCGATGGGATTCGCCGCAGCCGCATACGCCAAAGCGCACCGGCGCCGCCGCATCTGCGTTGCGACCTCATCCGTGGGACCCGGTGCCACCAATATGGTCACTGCGGCAGCGGTGGCGCACACCAACCGACTGCCGGTTCTTTTCATTTCCGGGGACTATTATCATCACCGCTTACCGCACCCGGTTCTTCAGCAGGTAGAGCACTTCGGCGACCCCACCATTTCGGTAAACGATGCGTTCAAGCCGGTCACCCGCTATTGGGACCGAATCACGCATCCCGCCCAGCTGATCCAATCCTTGCCTGCTGCGATCGCCACGATGCTGGATCCGGCGGATTGTGGGCCTGCGTTTCTTGCGCTGCCGCAAGACGTGCAAGGGATCGCGTACGACTTTCCGACCGAATTCTTCGAACACCGCCTTCACCGGATCCGGCGGATTCGTCCCGATATCGATGAGGTGGCGGCCGCCGCGAACGCTCTTATGCGCTCAGAACGCCCGGTCATCATCGCGGGCGGCGGCGTTCATTACTCGTTGGCGGCCGACACACTCGCCGAGTTCGCCGAACAGCATGATATTCCAGTCGTCGAGACCATTGCGGGCATGTCGGCGCTGCTGCACGCGCATCGGCTCAATATTGGAACTGTAGGAGTTACCGGTACCGATTGCGCCAATCGTATCTGCGGCGAGGCTGACCTCATCTTGGCCATCGGAACGCGTCTTCAGGATTTCACGACCGGATCGTGGACAGTGTTCAAACAGAATGCGCAGTTCATTGGACTGAACGCGGCGCGCTTCGATGCCAGCAAGCACTTGGCCCTGCCGATCGTGGGCGATGCTCGCGAAGGCATGCGGGCGCTCGGTGCGGCTCTCGGTGGTTGGCGAGCCGACTCGCGCTGGAGCGGCCTCGCTCGCGAAGCGAAAGAGCGCTGGAACAGCCGCGCCGAGATCCGCGGCAACACGCCGCAAGGCTTGCCCTCCTATGCACAAATCATCGATACGGTGAACCGCCTGTGCGCCGATGAGGATCGCGTCGTCACGGCAGCAGGCGGGCTGCCGGCCGAAGTAGCGGCGAATTGGCGGGCGCGCTCCATCGGTTCGGTCGATATCGAGTTCGGCTATTCCTGCATGGGTTACGAGATCGCCGGCGGTTGGGGCGCCCGAATCGCGCAGATGGAGCGTGCAACTCACGGCGACACGATCGTACTCGTCGGCGACGGATCCTATCTGCTGTTGAATTCAGACATCTATTCCAGTGTGTTGTCCGGTCGGAAGCTCATTATTATCGTGTGCGATAACGGTGGCTTTGCAGTGATTGACAAGCTTCAACGCAATACCGGCAATGTTTCATTCAACAATCAGATCGCCGATTGCAAATGGGAGAACGCCCCGTTCGCCGTCGACTTCGCAATGCACGCCCGCTCGATGGGTGCAGGATCCGAATTGGTATCGAATATGGCAGCGTTCGAGCCGGCCTTCGCTCGAGCCAAGAGCTCAGATCGCACCTATGTGATCGAAGTCAAAGTCGATGCGCGGGCATGGACGGAGGGCGGCCACGCATGGTGGGAGGTCGGCACACCGCAGGTCAGTAACCGACCGGAGGTCCTCGCCGCCGCTGCCGATATGGAGCTCGGGCGCGAGAGGCAGCGCAGAGGCGTGTGACATGCCGTTCGCTTTCGAGCTCGAGCGACCATTCGCCGCCATCGTGTTAGGCCGCGCGGGGTTGGACCTCTACCCCCTACCCGATGGTACGGACACCGAATCCGCCGAGCAATTTACTGCAGGCGTCGGCGGTTCCGCGGGAAACATCGCCGTCGCCCTTTCTCGGCAAGGGTTTAGGGCCGCGCTGCTCGGCCCTATATCCGAAGATGCCGTGGGCCGCTTCGTCCGCAAACATCTGGCAAGCTACGGGGTAGATACGTCTCGGTGCCGCGCCGTTGCTGGCGAATACCGCACGAGCCTCGCGATTTGTGAGACACGACTCCATGATAGCGAGACCGTTTTCTATCGAAAAACCGCCGCCGATTTGCAGCTGCGCGCGGATGATTTCGATGCTGCGTTCATCGGCAGTGCCGCCGTACTGATCGTGACGGGGACCGCACTCGCTGCAGAGCCGTCTCGGACCGCAGCATTACGGGCGCTCGAGCTGGCTCGATCGGCCGGCACATTCTCGATTCTCGACGTGGATCACCGGGCGGTGTCCTGGCCATCCGCACAGGAGGCGCTTCGCATTTACGCACAAGCCGCGAGCCGGTGTGATGCGGTCGTGGGCAATGACGAAGAGTTTGCGATCATCGCTGGCGATGCCGCCAACGCAATGGCGGCGGCGACCCGCTTGGTGCTGGAGGGACGTCGTTTCGTAATCTTCAAGAGGGGCAGTTCCGGCTCGCTCACGATCACGACCCAAACGACTTTCGAGACCGGCATTTTCGCTGTCGACGCCAAGAAGCCGTTTGGCGCAGGCGACGCCTTCCTCGGTAGCCTGGTTGCGGCCCTGCTGAGCGGTCGGGAGCTGGAGCCGGCCGTCATTCGAGCGTCCGCGGCTGCGGCCTACGTGGTTTCACGACGAGGCTGCGCTGCCGCAATGCCGACCGCGGCGGAGCTCGAATCGTTCGTTCAAAGCCATTCGATGAAATGAGGTTCGCTCCCCATGCATATCCCCGCGTATGACAACCTCAACCGCCCAATCGTCGATATCGGCGATGCGGAGGTGCCACTTGCGTATTTCAATATCGTGCGCTTGCGGCGCGCAGAGCACTTCGACTCCTGCGTGCCGGGCTACGAGACCTGCCTCGTGCCGGCACGCGGTACCATCGATGTCAAAGTCACGGCGGACGGCGGCGATGAGCATTCATTCGAGGCCATCGGTGACCGGCCGTCGATCTGGGAAGGAGATCCGGCGGCGGTTTATGTTCCGGTCGGATCCACCGCACATTTCGTTTGTCGATCCGAATCCACTGAAGTTTTCGTCGCTGGCGCCCGCTTCGATGAGGCATTCGAGCCCTTTGCAGTCCGGTCCGCCAATATCGATCCGGTGCAATATGGCTCTGACGAAACCAAAACACACCGGAAAATAAAGCATATTCTCGGCCAGAAACCGCCCGGCCGCGTGGGTCGCCTGCTGGTATCGGAACTCTTTACGGTCGGCACCGGTGGATGGTCCGGCTATCCGCCGCACAAACACGATACCGATCGAATTCCGCAGGAGAGCCGCCATAACGAGATATACAATTTTCGTTTCCGCCCGGAAAATGGCTTCGGCTTGCAACTCCTGCAGCGCACCGAGAACGAGGCAGGACAAGCATTTCACGTGCTAAATGCATCGACCTTGAAAATTGGCGGCGGCTATCATCCTTGTGTGGTCGCGCCCGGCCATGAGATGTACTACTTCACCATCATCGCCGGGTTCAGCCAACGCTCGTTGCGGCAGTATTTCCACCCGACCTATGCCTACCAGATTGAAACCATTCCTGGTATCAAGGACATGATCGCGAAATTCCGCTAAATAGAATTCCAATGTTGGTCAACCTGGCGAAGATTCTCGCTCCTGCGCTCGACGGCGGCTACGCTGTGGCGTGCTTCAACGTCTTCGGATGGGAAGACGCGCGGGCCGTTGCCGACGCGGCGATCGAGCTGCAAGCGCCGGTGATTCTCGCGGCGAATCTCGATTTCAGGCGATTCATGCCCGTCGAAGCGATCTGCGTGATGTTGCGCTCGCTCGCCGAGAGTGCGCCGGTTCCGGTCTGCATCCACCTCGATCACAGCTACGAGGAGCCTGAAGTACTGCGCGCCGTGGATTTGGGATTTACCTCAGTCATGTATGACGGATCTCAGCTACCGCTCGAGGAAAACATTGCCGGTGCACTTCGCGTCGCCCACTATGCGCACGCTGCTGGCTGCTCAGTCGAGGCGGAGATCGGCTCCGTGCCTTACGCGGACGGCCGAGCCCATATCAAGTCGGAGCTCACGGAAGTCAGCGATGCGATTCGATTCGCGGAAGACTCCGGCATTGATGCGATGGCGGTCTCCGTGGGGAATGTTCACCGCTTGCAAACGCCCGGCGCAACCATCGATTTCGACCGCCTCGCGCAAATTGAGGCCTCGGTAAAGCTGCCGCTGGTGATTCATGGCACTTCCGGTCTTCTCGATCGGGATATCGTACGGCTCGCGCGAACGCGGATCGCCAAATTCAACATCGGCACGGTACTCCGCCAGGCGTTCGGCCGAGGCCTGAGGGAAACCCTTGCCCGCTATCCGGATCGCTATGACCGATTGGAAATCATGCGCGATGCGATGCCGACGGTATCACGCGAAGCGATGCGCATGATCCGCCTGCTCGGCTGGCCACAGGGCGCGCGCCATTAGACGCGCTCACGGGGGCCGAAGGGTGCCCCGCTCCACCGCGTGGCATTCGAAGAGGCGTATCGCCTTTTTCTCGGCAGACTGATCGACAATATTCAAGAGCAGTTCTACGGCCGTGATGATGATGTCGGCCACGGGCTGATGGATGGTCGTCAGGTTGTAGCTTGGCCATGCTGCCATGGCCATGTCGTTGAAGCCCATCAGGCCAATGTCTTGGGGCACCCGTGCACCGGCTTCCCGGCACGCATCGATGGCTCCCATCGCCAACACGTCGTCACCGCAAAAAACGGCATCGATCCCGCCGTTACGCAGCAGTTCCCTCATCAGCGTATATCCTGCTGCATGGCAATAGGAGTGGCCAAATACGACGGCGCAGGGCTCGAGGCCTGTGACAGCGAGACTCTCTCTCAATCCGCGCAGGCGATCTTCGGTCGACGTCGCCGCCTGCGGTCCGCCCAGAAACGCGATATTGGTGTAACCGCGATCACGAAGCATCTGGCCGGCGACTCGGCCACCTTGGAAATTATCGCAACCGACAATGTTGCCGGTGGCTGCGCTGTCCGGCCTGCCGAACGCCCGTACGACGGGCATGCCCGCTTCGGCACATTGCTCCGTGAATTCTGGCGGCAGTGTCGACGATGCGACGATCACGCCGTCGACGCTGTATTTGAGCAGCATCTCGAGAGCGACATCCGCCCTGGCACCCCCCGCGAGGTTCGCCAGCAGCGGGCGGCGGCCACGCTGCTGTAGGCGGCGCGTGAAGAGGTCGAACACTTCCATGAACATTGGGTTGTCGAAATTATTTGAAATCAACGCGATGAGTTCGGTTCGCTTGGTCATGAGGCTGCGCGCCAGCGCATTTGGCTGGTAGCCCAGAGAACGCGTGGCAGCGATCACCTTTTCGCGCGTTTCTGACGAAACGGACGCGCCCGCCGTAAAGGTACGCGAGACGGCCGAGACCGAAACACCTGCCAGTTCCGCGACCTCCCTGGCAGTCGCTCGACGTTCAACGACGCTCTTACCGCCATTCGACTTTGAGGCTGCCATACTTGGTCTGCTCCACCCCTCCGGCACCCATACGTCTGCCAAGCGCGCAAGCCTGAACAACTTTCCGCGGGCATACGCGCGCGGGCCCGGCTTGCGGTCAAGGCCATTACCTGCAAGTCATCATACCACCTGAGTTTTGCAAGCGCTTGCACCCCGTGTTATAAGATCGTCAATATTCGGGAGTGCCGGCCAACATCGCCAATCAGTTCGGGGTGAGCCATGTACATAATCGGTCAAGAAGAAATCGACGCCGTCGCGAGAGCCATCAACTCGAAAGCACTTTTTCGCTACGGGATTGGCCATGAGTGCGAACGCTTTGAAACTCGCTACGCCGCCTACTTAGGCGCAAAACATTTCTCCTTGGCGGCGAGCGGCTCCTACGCGTTGACGGCAGCGATGATCGGCCTCGGGCTCGGACCGGGGGATGAAGTGCTCGTCCCAGCGCACACTTACATGGCGTCGGCCACCTCGGTTCTTGCCGCGGGCGCCATCCCTGTGATCGTCGACGTCAACGAATCCATCACGATCGATCCGGCCGCCATCGAGGCTGCGATTGGCCCCCGAACGCGGGCCGTGATCGCAGTACATATGTGGGGTACGGCGTGCGATATGGACGCGATCATGGAAATCGCGCGACGGCGCAAGATACTCGTCATTGAGGATGCCTGCCAAGGGGTTGGGGGAGGCTACAAGGGACGGAAATTTGGGTCGATCGGTGATATTGGCGCATTCAGCTTTAATTATTACAAGAACATGAGCGCGGGCGAAGGCGGCGGCGTCGTGACCAACGACGACGCCGTCTTGAAGCGCGTGAATTGTGCGATCGACCCATGCCACGCGTTCTGGACGGGACGCGATGAAGACGCAATGCCTTTTGCCGGTAACGGTGCTCGAGCGAGCGAGTTTATGGGCGCCATCCTCAACGTTCAACTCGACCGTATCGATGGCGTCATTGCCGCGATGCGCCGCGAGCGCGACATGATCCTCGAAGGGATAAAAGATCTCACCAGTCTCGGCCTGCGCATGGCCCCGATTCACAGCCGCGAGTCCGATTGTGCGACCAATGTCTTTCTGACCTTACCGAATTCGGAAGCCGCCCAAGTCTTCACCAAGACGTACCCCAGCGTGATTGCCGGTAAGACCGGTCGCCACACTTACACAGAGTGGGATCAGGTATTGATGGGCGCCGGCGCTGCTCATCCACTCATGAATCCCTACACCATGCCGGCTAATGCCGAGTGCCGCAGGACTTATTCGAGGGACATGTGTGCTCGCTCGCTGGCGATTCTCAACCGCACGATTCTCGTGCCGACGAATCCACTGCACACGCAAGAGCAGATCCACAACATCATTCATAACATCAAGACCGCAACACGGGTGGCACTCGGTCACCTCAGTATCGAGGATGCGGACGTGCGCAAGGCAGAGGCACTCGACGTGATCAAATACGATATGAAAGAAACGGCTTGATCGCCGGCGTTTTCTGACGGGAGTCTAACTAACGATAATTGGCATCATACAAACGGAATGGGGATAACCATGTATAGAGATAGCCGAAGAGAATATGCCATGCGTGCACTCCACTGTTGTGCGCTCGCATTGGCGGTCAGTGTGATCGTTCCGACCGCCGCACTGGCCGACCCAGCCGCTGCGGCCACGACAACCGAAGCTACCGGTTCGAACACCGAGTCGAACAGCCAATTGGAAGACATCATCGTGACCGCAACACGGCGCGAACAAACGGTGCAGAGCGTACCGATCAGCATTGATGCTTTCAGCAAGGATGAGCTTGCGCAGGGCTATATCAAGTCCATCGACGACATCGCGGCGCTGACCCCCGGCCTACAGTTTGCGGTTCCGAACGGATTCAGCTCGGCATTTACCACCATTGCGATTCGCGGTCTGAATACCAATACCGGCCCACCGACCGTCGGCCTGTATCTCGACGATACGGTGATTTCGAGCCGGCTTTCGGGATATACGAATCAGGGCAACGCATACCCCTACGTATTCGACTTGAACCGGGTCGAGGTCGAGCGCGGCCCGCAGGGCACCTTGTTCGGCGCCGGCTCGGAGGCAGGCACGGTGCGCTTCATCACCACCCAGCCCAGCCTGACCGAGTTCAGCGGTCTCGCTCGAGGCGAGGTGGCGTCGACGGAGGGTGGCCGTCTGAGTTACGAATCGGGCATCGCGGTCGGCGGGCCGATCATTCAAGATGAACTCGGCTATCGGATCAGCGTCTGGGACCGCCAGGATGGCGGCTGGGTCAACCACGTCGATCCGGTTCCGGGTCCCGATTACGAAACCATAGTCTCTCGCGACGCAAATACCAACGACAAGTTGGTCATCAAAGGCGCTCTCGCGTTCAAAGCCGGCGAGGTGCTCATTACCCCCGCCATTTATTACCAAAACGTGCATCAAGACGACGCTCCGCGGTTCTATGCCGCCTTCTCGGACGCGCAGGCGGGTATCTTCAACAATGGAGTGCTGGTCCCCGAAGCGTGGACGGACAAATGGACCCTGCCATCGATCAAAGCCGAGGCTCACCTGCCGTTCGCAGATTTCACGGGGAACGCGTCCTATTTCTATCGCACCGTCAATGAAATCCTGGACGAAAGCGCCTTTGTGTGTCCCGGACTCCAAACCCCGCCCGGCTCGCATATCCTGGGCTGCGGCAATCCGCTGGGGACCGGATATCCGAATTTGGCTTCGCAGGTCGCGTACACACCAACCGGTCTGCAGATAGAAGCCGAAACGGCCGAGGCGCGCCTGGCTTCGAATGCGCCGGACTCCCGAATCAGTTGGGTGGCCGGAGTCTACTGGGAGCGGCGCCAGCAACGTGATTTTCAGCAGAACTACGATACGTACGCATACCCGCAATATTTTGGCATGGCTCCGCCGTGCATCGCGCTTAGTTGTGCGCTCATTCAAGACGAACATGAATTGTTCGTAGACGAGCAATCGGCCATCTTTGCACAGGCCGATATTCGCATCGTGGACGAGCTCACGGCCACGCTCGGTCTGCGTGTGGCGCATGTCACGGTGAACGGTGCCAACACCACCAGCATCGGCGCGCTCATCGGAGCGCCGCCTTGGGCGGGGTTCAGTTCCTCGAATAATCCGGTGACGCCGCGCCTCGGCCTAACCTACAAGCTGAATCACGATAATCTGCTGTACGCGTCGTTCAGCGAAGGTTACCGACCCGGCGGCGGCAATGCCTTGATTCCCAACACATCAGGTCCGTGTGATGGTTACCCGCAGGTTCCGGCAACCTACGCGCCCGACAGCGTTCATGCCTTTGAGGTCGGCGCCAAGGATACCGTTCTCGGCGGACGCTTGCAGGTCAACACCAGCATTTTCTATAGCCAATGGAACAACATTCAGCAATATCTGGGCGTGGCTTGCGGTCCGTTTGCCTATGGTACCAATGGGGGCGATGCCGTCAGCGATGGCTTCGATCTTCAGTTGCGCGCGCTGCTGACTCAGCAACTGCGGCTCGATCTCAATGTCGGCTATGTCAATGCGTACTACAGCACGAGCGGTTACATCCCGGGCACCGTCCCCTCGGCGGCAACCATAATCGTTGCAGAAGGCGACAAGGTCGGAGTCTTGCCGCAGGTCAACCCGCCGTGGAACGTCAATGTCTCGCTCAATTATGAGATGCCGCTGAGCAACGGCGATAAGGCCCATTTCATGGTCAATAGCGTTTACACGAGCAAGAATCCCGGTCCGTTCACAGCGCAGAATACCGAGTTGAATGGCTACCCGCTGGAGGGATCCGATCCGGCGACGCACCTGTACAACGCGCGCGCGGGTTACACCATCAACAAACTCGATCTGACGTTCTTCATCAACAACATAGGAAACAACACACCAGCATTGAGCCAGTATCAGGCGAACAGCAGTTCGAACTTGGTCACTTATACGACGTTTCGGCCACGGACGATTGGTTTGACGGCCAACCTGTCATTCTGACGGAATGACAGATTCGGCGGTTTTGCAAAAGACAACTTCTGAGGGCCCGCGCCTGCGGCGGGTCCTCTCCCTCTGGGATTTGATCGCCTACGGCATTATCTACATTTCGCCTTTGGCGCCGGCGACGTTTTTCGGCGTGCTTACCCGGCGCAGCAACGGCCACGCGGCGACCTGCATCTTGCTCGCCATGATCGCCATGTCGCTCACCGCGGTCAGCTATGGTCGCATGGCGAGCGTGTATCCGAGTGCGGGCTCCGCGTTTACTTACGTCGGGCGCGAACTGAACTGCTCGTTGGGTTACGTCACGGGCTGGAGTATCGCGCTCGATTACATGCTGAACCCGACCATCTGTGTGATCTATAGCGGCCAACAAGCTCACGTTTTCTTTCCCGAAATCCCTTACTGGATCTGGGCAACCTCCTTCGCCGCCATCTTGACGGTTTTGACGGCGCAAGGAGTCAAAGTCTCTGCTCGTGTCAATACCTTGCTCACTTTTGGCATTGGAGCCGTGGTCGTTGCTTACTTAGCCGCCACAACCCTATACATATTTAGACACCCGCATGCGGGCGCGGCCTTCTTCGCTCGCCCCTTGTACGACCCGAAGACTTGGACCACGACGGGAATATTGGGCGGCACGTCGCTCGCGGTGCTCGCCTATATGGGATTTGACGGCATCTCTACACTTTCGGAAGAAGCGAAGAGGCCTCGCGACGTCATGCCTGCTACGGTTCTCACCTGTGTGGCGATCGGCCTGCTGTCTGCATTGGAGGTGTATGTCGCACAGCTGGTCTGGCCGGGACCCGACCGGTTTCCCGACTTGGATACCGCATTCAGCTTTGTGGCTCAGCGCGCGTGGGCGCCCCTCTTCGCGGTTGTGGGATTGACCCTCATTGTCGGCAGCGTCGGCGCCGGCATTACGGGGCAACTCGCCGGCGCTCGCTTGCTGTACGGCATGGGTCGGGGCGGCGCTTTACCCAAATTGTTCTTCGGTGCGATCCACCCCAAGCGACATATACCTCGCAACAATGTGCTGTTTCTAGGAGCTTTTGCGCTGTCTGCCTCACTCATACTGCCGTTGATCGCCGGGGAGGCCACTGGTTTCGAACTCGCGTCCAGTTTACTGAATTTTGGCGCACTGATCGCATTCATGGGCGTGAATGCTGCGGCCTTCGTACGGTTTTTCTGGCGCGCTCCGGTAAAGACAGTCATGAATTTCGCGATGCCGGCCGTGGGGTTCGTCGTCTGCCTGCTGCTTTGGTGGAATCTGAGTACGCAGTCCAGGACACTCGGACTAGTCTGGATGGCGATTGGTATCGCCTTTGGCGCTTGGAAGACGCGCGGCTTCAAGTCGAATCTCATTCAATTCGATCTGTCGCTCGATGCGCCACAGCAGACGCTGAAAGTGTAGAGTTTGACGAACCGGATGCCGATGGTCGTGAGCGGAGCGAGGAAGTCATGAAAGCGCTAAAAATAGCATTGCTACAGCTATCCCCGGAGGCGAATGCCGAGGCCGCCATGGAACGAGGACACGCTGCGTGTCGCGAGGCGGCCGCCAACGGCGCGGACATCGCGCTGTTCCCCGAGTTGTGGAGTAATGGTTACGCATTTGCCGACCGCCATGATCCGCGCGCAGGCGAGGAATGGATGGCAGCTGCGGTGCGGCCCGACTCAGCATTCGTGCGCTCCTTTCAGGATGCGGCACGAGAGCTCAAGATGGCCATCGCGATCACCTACTTGGAGACTCACGACCCGCTCCCACGAAACTCCGTCAGCGTCTTCGATCGCTTAGGAAGGCTGGTGTTGCACTATTCCAAGGTCCATGTATGCGAATTCGAGACGGAATACTTCTGCGCGCCGGGTGATAAATTCTCCGTGGCGACGCTCGATACGCGCCACGGCCCGGTGCAGATCGGCGCCATGATTTGCTTCGATCGCGAATTCCCCGAGAGTGCGCGCGTGCTGGCACTGCTTGGCGCCGAATTGGTGCTGGTGCCCAACGCCTGCTTCTTCGATGAGCATCGCATGAACCAGATGAAGACGCGCGCATTTGAGAACAAGCTCGCGCTCGCAATGACCAATTATCCGGATACCCACATCGGCAGCAATGGCAGTTCGCTCGCGGTCAGCGCCGTTGCTTGGGAACTCGATGGCGCGAGTCCTCGATCCAAATATCGTGAGACCCTGATGCTCCGGACCGGTACGGCGCCGGGGATCTATTACTGCGAATTTGACTTGGACGCCATACGGCATTATCGCGAAAACGCGATCTGGGGCACCACGTTCCGGCACCCTCAAACCTATGCCATTCTGGTTGACCCCGAACTTGTCCCTGTATACAAGGAGAACGAATCGCTGATCCATTGATCCGGTCGACGAAAGCGATGCGGCATGGCGCGAACAAGTTGGTGAACGTGCAAAGATCGACATTAACGGCAAACACTCACCGGTTGTTTGCAGCTCCGCGCCGAGTAACACCATGACGCCGGCGCCGCGGCTGCGGCGAGCGCTCACTATGCGGGATCTGGTTCTGTATGGCGTCATCGTTACCTCGCCGGTGGCGCCCATGTCCATCTATGGCATTGTCAGCAATAATGCGCATGGCCATGTAGCGACCATCATTTTGATCGCGATGCTCGCGATGCTATTGACCGCGGTCAGCTACGGTCGGATGGCGCGCGCTCATCCGAGCGCCGGCTCTGCATTCGCGTATGTAGGCCAGGAGATCAACCCGATCGCAGGCTACGTGGTGGGATGGAGCCTGGTGCTCGACTATATTTTGAATCCTCTGATCTGCATCATCTGGTGCAGCCAACAAGCGCATGTGTTCGTCCCGCAGATGCCCTACTCGGTGTGGGCAGTGCTGTTCGCCGTGTGCTTCACCGTCCTCAATGTTCAAGGCATCAAAACCTCCGTGCGCGTCAACGCCATGCTGGCTGCAGGGATCGGTCTCGTGGTCGTCGTGTTCCTGATCGCTGCCGGCACATATGTCCTGAATCATTCTCACCCCAGCGGCTTCTTCATTCGACCATTCTATGACCCTCACACCTGGTCGACGAGCGCTGTGTTGGGAGCCACGTCCGTGGCGGTGCTCACCTACATGGGCTTTGATGCAGTCTCGACGCTTGCCGAGGAAGCGCAAAATCCACGCCAAATTCTGCCGGCTACGCTACTGACGTGTCTCGGCATCGGTGCGATCTCGTTGCTCGAAGTGTACGCGGCACAATTGGTCTGGGGAACGTCCGAAGTGTTCCCCAATTCGGACACCGCCTTCACGTTCGTCGCCCAGCGCGCGTGGTCACCGCTGTTTCTCATGATGGGTCTGACGCTGATCATCGCGCAGATGGGTTCCGGCATCGCGGCTCAACTCGGTGCTGCTCGTGTGCTGTACGGTATGGGACGCAGCGGTGCACTGCCAATCTCGTTTTTTGGCGCCATCGATCCGAGAAGACGCGTCCCCCGCAACAACGTGATCTTTGTGGGTACTTTGGCATTGGCCGGCGCTCTGATTCTGCCGCTTACCGCGAGTACGTCTGCTTACGAACTCGCCGTCAATTTGGTGAACTTCGGCGCCTTGATTGCGTTCATGGGCGTGAACGCCGCGGCCTTCACGCGTTACTACCTGCGCGCAGAGAAAAAGCGGCTGATCAACTTTTTAGCGCCGGTGCTGGGCTTTCTCGTTTGCCTTGCTCTTTGGTGGGGATTGAGTACCCCGTGCAAAATATTGGGCGGTATCTGGATGGTGGCGGGAATGCTTTTTGGTGTTTGGAAGACGCGCGGATTCAAATCCAATCTCGTCAATTTCGAGATTCCGCCGGACTCCTTGCACGATGAATTGGTGGGAACCCTAAAGGTCTAGAGGCTTCAGACTACCCCGTGATCCTGAGGCTTGACTAAATTGGATTGATGATCGAGAGTGGGAATGCAAGCGCTTGCAATGCTCGCCGGGGGGTGAGATGAAGGACATCGGGATAGGCCTCGTGGGTACCGGCTATATGGGCAAGGCACATGCCGTTGCGCTGAAATCCGTGGGCGCGGTATTTAATACGGCTCTGCGACCCGTGTGTGAAATGATCTGCAGCACGACGGCTGACGGTGCAGCGCGCAAAGCCGCAGAATACGGCTTCAATTCATCAACCCATCGCTGGGAAGATCTCGTCGGCAATCCCCGCGTTGGGGCCGTCGTGATAGCGTCGCCGCAAACCACGCACCGGCAGATCGCACTCGCGGCGATTGCCTCTGGTAAGCCGGTATTCTGCGAAAAACCTCTCGGCGCCTCTCTTGAGGATGCGCGATCGATGACCGCGGCCGCAGCTGAGGCGGGCGTTCCGAACATGGTAGGGTTCAATTACATTCGGGCGCCTGCGATGCAGCTTGCTCGCGAGATGATCGCAGGCGGCGAAATCGGTGACGTCATCCACGCACGCGCGGAGCACACCGAGGACTTCCTGGCCGATCCGGAGACGCCAGCGAACTGGCGAACACGCGATGTCTGCGCCGGCAACCTCGGCGATCTTTCCCCCCACATTATCAACGCCGTGCTGCGATTGGTTGGGCCGATCGAGCGAGTGGTTGCGGATGTCATGACCGTGCATAAAGATCGACCTGGCACGCACGGCCGTGAGACCGTTTTGAATGATGATCAGGCCAATGTTCTTTGCCGCTTTGAACAGGGTGCCATGGGCACGATCGTGGTCAGCCGCGTTGCTACCGGAAGAAAAATGGGCTATGCGTATGATATTACCGGAACGAAGGGCGCATTGCGGTTCGATGCGGAGGACCAAAATGCCTTGTGGTTCTATGACGCTACCAGGCGCCGGGGCAGGCAAGGCTTCGCGAAGTTGCTGATGGGGCCTGAGCACCCGGATTATGGAGCCTTTTGTGAAGGACCTGGACATGGAACCGGTTATGGTGCCCAGATCATCATCGAGGCGCGCGACTTCTTGAAAGCAATTGACAGTCGCGAATCGGTTTTTCCCACTTTTCACGACGGACTCGAGGTAAGTCGCGTGGTGGCAGCGCTGTTTCGGTCGCATCAGGAGCGCCGCTGGGTGCACATTGCGGATTTCTAATGTCGTTCGACCACTTATGGAGTCATTGAATGCAGCTCTCGATCGGTAACGCCCCTTGTTCGTGGGGTGTTGAATTTGCAGACGATCCACGCAATCCGACGTGGACGCGCGTGCTCGATGAGGCGAAGGCCGCTGGTTATACTGGCATTGAATTGGGACCTTTGGGTTTCATGCCCGAGGATCCGGCGATCCTCGGACCGGCATTGACCGCCCGCGACCTGACGCTGATCGGCGGGGTTCTATTTCGACCCTTTCACGATCCGGCACAGTGGGAAAAAGTCTGGGATGCAGCGTTGCGCACGTGTCGGGCGCTCAGTGCGCACCGCGCCAAGCGTATGGTCCTGATCGATTCGATTACCCCGCGCCGAGCTCCGACTGCCGGCCGCAGCAGCGAGGCCGAGCGCCTACGAGGAGGCGAACGACAAGGCCTGCTGGACCGGATCAAAGCGACCGCCAAGTTGGGGGCGGAAGAATACGGACTCGAAGTGTCGATGCACGCACATGCTGCCGGCTTCGTCGAATTTGAAGACGAAATTGAAGACGTCCTGAACGTTATCGATCCGAAACTATTGGGTGTGTGCCTGGATACGGGCCATTGTGAGTTCGCCGGCATCGATCCGGTGGCCTTCTATCGGAAACACAGCGCCCGAGTGACATATCTTCATTTCAAGGATATTGATCCAAAAGTCCGTCGCCGAACCATCGACGAGCGCATCGGATTTTACGATGCATGCGCCGCGGGCCTTTTTTGCAACCTGGGCGACGGTATCGTCGACTTCCTTGCGTTCAAAGCTGCGCTATCTTCCGCGGGTTTCGCGGGCTGGGGAACCGTAGAGCAAGACTGTGACCCCACCGGCGATCGATCGGCGCTCGCGGATGCGAGAGCGAATCTCGCGTACCTGAAGAAGATCGGCCTAGCGTGATGCGATGAAAATGAATTGGGGACTGATCGGGGGCGGGGAAAGCAGCCAAATTGGCGTAACCCATCGCATCGGCGCGGGACTCGATGGTGCCTTCGAGCTCGTGGCTGGCGCGCTCGACGTCGATCCCGCGCGAGCCCGCGATTATGGGATGCGTGTTGGCATCGCCGCGGAACGCGCCTACGGTTCTTGGCGCGAGATGCTCGACGGTGAGAAGTCACGTTCGCCTCGTCTCGACCTGGTCACCATCGCCACGCCCAACAGCCTGCATTTTGAAATCACCAAAGCCTTTCTCGACGCAGGCTTCGACGTGCTTTGCGAGAAGCCTCTGACCACCACCGTCGAGGACGCTGAGATCATCGTTCGCACCGCGCGCAAGCACGGCAGGATTTGCGCTGTCAATTACGGCTACTCGGGCTATGCGCTCGTACGTCATGCACGCGCGATGGTCGCACGCGGCGATCTCGGCGAGATCCGGGTAGTCGTGGCCGAGTTCGCACACGGCCATCACGCAAACACCGCGGACGCCGATAATCCCAGAATCCGCTGGCGATACGATCCGAAGCTTGCGGGCGCATCGTCTATCCTGGCGGATTGCGGAATCCATGCGCTGCACATGGCGTGTTTCATTACGGGTCAACGCGTGCTGTCTCTGTCAGCGGACTTTTCGTCGACTGTTAAGGGCCGCGAGCTCGAGGACGACGCGCTGCTGGCGTTTCGCATGTCGGGCGGTGCGGTGGGAAGGCTGTGGACGAGCGCGATTGCCGTCGGCCGGATGCATGGGCTGGGCATCCAGGTTTTCGGCGAGAAGGGCGGATTGTGCTGGCGCCAGGAGCAACCGAACCAACTATATTGGACCCCTGTCGGCGGTGCGACGTCGATCATTGAACGCGGAATTGCCGGCTTGTCGCCCGAGGCCGACCGCGCGTCGCGCGTACCTGTGGGACATGCCGAAGGGTTCTTCGGTGCCTTCGCGAATATCTATTCCGATATCGCGGAATTATTGCGCGCCAACAAGGAACGACGGCAACCGAGTCCGCTCGCTCGATCATGTCCAACCGCCGAAGACGGATTGCACAGCATCGCTGCCATACGCGCCGCCGTAGCTTCGGCGAAGACTCGCGGCGCGTGGGTCGATATTCTCCCTTCCGGTCTGTAGCCCGTGACGCACCTATGGGAGCTCGCTCGTAATGACGGCACATAGCTCAGAGATCGGCGTCGCGGTCATCGGCGGAGGTATGATCGGCGGGGCTCACGCGTTCGCGTATATGGCGCAGCATACAATCCTCCCGATTCGCGATCGTCGAGTACGGCTAGTTAAAGCGGTTGATTCCGATATCAACGCCGCGCAGGCTCTGGCTCAACGCTTTGGCTTCGAGAGCGCAGGTACCGACTGGAAGGAGATTCTGTCGGATCCTCGTATCGAGATCGTGAGTATTGCGCTACCAAATTTTCTGCACTACGAGGTGGCGAAGGCGCTGCTACAGGCGGGCAAACACGTCCTCTGCGAGAAACCTCTGGCGATCTCGCCTGCCGATGCTTGGGATTTGGTGCGCGTTGCCGAGCGCACCGGCCGGGTAGCTGCCACCAGCTTCAACTACCGCCGCATACCAGCGGTGGCAGAGGCCAGGCGGCAAGTAAGTGCAAATTCCTTCGGCACTGCCGTCGCGCTCAATTGCTACTACCACGCCGATTATTGCGCGGATCCTTCACATCCCTTTTCATGGCGTTACGAGAAACGCCTTGCCGGCGGTGGTGCCCTCCAAGACCTTGGAGTACATGCAATCGATATGATGCGCGGTATGTGCGGCGAGGTCCGCTGCATCCGCGGCGCGAGTCTCGTGACCGCCATCAATCGGCGGCGTTTGCCGGCGACGGTTGTCAAGGGGCATGCTAAGCCGGAACTTTTGGACGATGATCGCGTCGTAGACACCGACGACGTTGCGCTGGCATTGCTGGAATTCGAAAACGGTTGCATCGGGAATTTGTCACTTAGCCGAATTGCCGTTGGGTCCAAGAATCAGCTTGGATTCGCATTAAACGGATTGACAGGGTCGGTTTGGTTTGACTTCGATCGGCCGTCCGAATTGAACACGGCTTACCTGGGACGCGAGGGCGTCACCCGACAAATTGCTTCTCCGCACTTTCCATACGCCGCTGAAGGCCAAATTGTCGTCGCTGCCGGCGTGCCCACGGGTTACGTCGAGTTCTTCACCTTCATGGTGCGGGAATTTCTCGACGCGATCCACGAGGGCAAGCCATTTACCAATGGTTCATTTCGGGACGGCTACGAGGCTGCGCTGGTGATCACGGGCATCCAACGCGCTGCCGCCACGGGATTGAGCGTGAACATCGGCGATTTGCGAGCAACTTACGAATACGCCGAGGAACGGTCTGCTTGAAGATCGGAATGTACTCCGACTCGCTGCATATGCTGTCGCTAGACGAGTTCCTCGACGCTGTGGCCAGTATCGGTCTCGACTATGTCGAATTCGGAACGGGATGCTGGTCGACATCGCCACACTTGAATCTGGAACTGCTCCTCCAAAGCCACGCTGAGCGCGCGTCGCTTCGCGCAAAACTTACCGAACGGCGGTTGCAGATCAGCGCGCTCAATTGCTCGGGAAATCCATTGCAACCTGGGCCCAATGGACGGCGGCACGACGATATCACCCGAAAGACCATCGCCGTCGCCGAGATGCTCGACGTCGAGCGCGTGGTAATGATGTCCGGCTGCCCGGCGGCCCCTGGCGATCAAACGCCCAATTGGATTACAGTTTCCTGGCCTCCGGAACTTACTCAGATCCTCGAATGGCAGTGGAAAGAGGTCGTAATCCCTTACTGGATGCCGCTCGCAGCTTTTGCGGCTGAGAAGGGCAGGCGGCTATGCCTGGAGCTCCACGGTCACCAGGCTGTCTATAACGTCGAAACATTCTTTCGGCTCCGGGACGCAGTGGGCGCGACGGTTGGAGTTAATTTCGATCCCAGCCATCTATTTTGGATGGGAGCGGATCCTCTGACTGCAATTCGCGCGCTCGGTGACTCGATTTATCATGCACACGCGAAGGATGCTCGGATCGAACTGCAAAACGCTCGGCGCAATGGTCTGCTCGACGGCAAACCCGTGGTACCCACCGAGCCGCGGTCGTGGAATTTCGTGTCCGTAGGCAAGGGGCATAATCCGGAGTTCTGGCACGAATTTGTTGCCACGCTGCAGAAGTCCGGCTACGACGATGTTCTAAGCGTGGAGCATGAGGACTACAGCGCGAAGTCCAGTGCGGACATTCTGCGCGACGTCAAAGCAACAAAAGCCCTTTTAACAATCGGCCATTGATGGTAGCGCTGATTGAACAGGCGATTGTGGGGAAAACCGAGCGGCAGGCAACAAGATTGGTGTTTCTCGTCGTCGGCTTCGTCGCGGCGGCGTGGGCCTGTTTGGTTCCTTTCGCGAAAGCCAACACCGAATTGGATGAGGGAACCCTCGGCCTGGCGCTTCTCTGCTTGGGTGTTGGGTCGCTACTCGCGATGCCTACAGCCGGCGCGCTGAGTACACGGTATGGATGTCGAGTGGTACTCACTGCGTCATCTCTGCTTGCGTGCGCCGCATTACCGCTGCTGGCGACCGTGTCATCCGCGCCATTGCTGGCCGTCGTTCTCTTCGTTTTCGGTGCTGCTTTGGGTTCGGCGGATTGCGTAATGAACGTACAGGCGGTGATCGTAGAGCGTGCCGGTGCTAAGCCCATGATGTCAGGCTTCCACGCCTTCTATAGTCTGGGCGGCATCGTTGGCGCTGCGAGCATCAGCATCCTGCTGACGCTCGGGGCTACCCCGCTCGAGAGCGCGCTTGCCGCACTCGCAGCCATGATTCTGGCGGTGTTGCTTGCCTACCAAGGCCTGCTTCCCTATGGCAACCCCGCCGAAGGCCCGGCGTTTGCAATTCCGCGTGGCATAGTACTCTTCCTCGGCGTGCTGTGCTTCATCGTATTCCTGGTGGAAGGTTCAATGTTGGACTGGAGCGCGGTCTTGATGACCGAGCAGCGCAGTACGGGTCCAGGCCAAGCAGGATTTGCATTCGCGAGCTTCTCAATGGCGATGACATTGGGCCGGCTGATTGGCGACAGAGTCGTCGCCAAGGTGGGCAGACGCCCCGTGGTCGCTATTGGCGGACTGCTCGCTGCCAGCGGCATCGCGTTGGCAACTTTGGCCTCAATTCGCGTGGTCGCGTTGCTTGGGTACGCGCTTGTCGGCGTTGGCTGCTCCAACATCGTGCCGGTACTATTCACTGCTGTGGGCCGGCAAAAGACCATGCCGCAATCGGTGGCGGTGCCGGCGATTACCACATTGGGATACGCGGGCATTCTCACGGGTCCCGCGGGTATCGGCTTCATCGCTCATCACAGCAACCTATCCGTCGCGTTCCTCTTTGTCGCAACACTCATGGTTGCCGTGGCTGTCAGTAGCGGGTTCTTGCGAGCCTTAGATAGCTGAGTGACCAACTACCGGCGACGTTACACTTTACCGTTCTGAGCCGTAGCGTGCGGACTTAAGCGGACTCGCTTTCCAGCGTGTTCATCAGTTGCCGCATCTCTGCGCCACCCGCCATCATGTCCAGCACTTCGTCCTTGGTGATCGTGTCCTTCGTGAACGTACCGAATGAGCGACCGCGATTGAGCAGTGTAAACGAATCGCCGATTGGATATGCGTGATGCACGTTGTGCGTGATGAAGATCACCGATATGCCTTTGTTTCTCGCCGCATGAATCAGCCTCAGCACATTGAAGCTCTGCCTCACGCCCAGCGCCGCGGTCGGTTCGTCGAGGATCAACACGCGCGCGCCGAAGTGAATGGCGCGCGCGATCGCGAGGCATTGCCTCTCGCCACCCGACATCGTGCCTATGGGCTGATGTGGATCGCGCACGCTGATGCCCATCTCAGCGAGCTTGCTACGCGCGGTCGATGCACAGGCATCGAGGTCCATGACGCGGACCAGCCCGAGCCACTTCTTCTGCGGCTCGCGGCCCAGGAAGAAATTTCTTGCAACCGAGAGCAGCGGCACGAGCGCCAGATCCTGATACACGGTTGCAATGCCGAGATCGAGCGCGCCTTTGGGAGACGCGAAATGGACCGATCGGCCGTCGACGATATATCCTCCGCTGGAAGGCAGATGCACGCCCGCAAGAATCTTGATCAGCGTCGATTTACCTGCGCCGTTGTCGCCGAGCAGGCAATGCACTTCACCGCGACGCAGGCGCATCGAGACGCCGCTCAGCGCGACGACCTTGCCGAAGAACTTGCTGACGTTCTCGAGCGCGAGGATCGTGTCCTCGAGCGCGGGCGTAGACGCTGCGCTTTGCGTGGAATCGGACACCGGTTCGCCTCCTTTGGTGCTCACGATGGACTCATTGAGCACTCATTGAGTCTGCAAGACGCGGCGCCGCACGTAGTGATTGAAAAGCACGGCGATCAACAGCATCACGCCGAGAAACACGCGAAACCAGTCGGAGGGCACGCTGGTGTAGCCGATGCCGATTTGCACGACGCCGAAGATCAGCGCGCCGAAACATGCGCCGACGACCGATCCGTAACCGCCCGTCAGCAGGGTTCCGCCGATCACCGCGGCGATGATCGCTTCGAATTCCTTTTCGAGTCCCCGGTCCGCCGCAGCCGAGCCGATGTCGCACACCTGCAACACGGCAAACAGGCACGCGCAGAACGCGCTGAAGACGAACAGCGAGATCTTCACGCGCCGTATTGGCACGCCGACATTCTTGGCAGCCACCGCGTCTCCCCCGACGGCGAAAATCCAGTTGCCGAAGCGAGTCTTGGCGAGTACGAAGGCGCCGACGAGCGCAAGCGCTAGCCACCATAGCAAAACTTTGGGAAGGCCGGGCACCAGCGGCTGGCCGTCGTCGAGCAGTTTCAAGACGCCAATGTGGCCTAACCAGGTGAACAGGCGATGGAAGGCGACGCCTTGGAATAGGGTTCGTGCGAGCCAGTCTTGGGCAGCGATGTCGCCCACGCCCGAGACGATCGTCCGGTCGGCAAAATGGATCGACAGCGCGAGTGTGAGGCCGCGCAGAATGAACAGAGAGGCCAACGTCACGATGAACGACGGCAGCCGCGTGCGCATGACGAGATAGCCGTTCACTGCGCCGAGCAGCATCGAGCCGGCAAAGGCGAACAGAATCGCGAGCGCGATCGGCCAGTGGAAATAGACCGTGGGAATCGCGACCATCATGCCGGCGAAACCGATCATCGAACCGATCGACAAGTCGAACTCGCCCGCGATCATCAACAGGCAAGCGCCGACGGCGAGCAGGCCGAGATACGCGGACACCTGCGACCAGTTCATAATGCCGTCTAGATTGAACATACCCGATCCGCCCGCGGCGATTCCGAACACGGCGAAGACCAGCACGGTTCCGGAGATCGAAGCGAATTCAGGACGATTCAGAATGTGCCCGAACCGGGATTCGCGGCGGATGCGCTCGTCGGCGGGGGGCGCCCCGGGGGTCACCGGCGATGTCGGCGATGCGGCGCCGCCGCGCGATTCAGCGGTACTGCCCGGCATACTGGAGCACCTTGGCGAGGTTTTCCTTCGTGATGAAGCCGGGGCCGGAGCCGATATTGCGCGGCCCATAGTCCGGAGCAAGCCCGTAGGTCGCGAGCCGTAGCTGGAACCGCGGATTCGCCTCGAGAATCTGGCGGATCTTGGCCGGATCGGTCGTGTGATCCTTGTTCGCGATGGCCAGCACGGCGACCGGGATGTATCCCTGCAAATAGGGCTGCTGGTCGATCGCAAACTGGATCGTGCCATCCCGGATGGCTTGCGCAAACTCTTCCGAGAAGTCGAATGTTGCGAACCAGATCTTGCCGGCAAGACCCGTCTGCTTCAGGGACTTGATCGTCGGCGACGCAGACAGCGGACCGAGCGCGAGCAAGGCCTGGGTGTCGGGGTGATTGCGCAGATAGGCGCTGACCTTCGACTGGACGGTGGTCGGATCCTGGCCTGCGTCCAGCGTGGAGGTCTTGAAATCGACACCGATCGCGTCGGCAAAACCTCGACAGCGCTCGAACGATGCGGGGTTGGTCGCGTAATGGTTGACGCACAGGAATGAGCGGATGCCCGCCGCCTTCGCCTTTTCGCCCGCCGCTCTGCCCGCGGTGTATTCCGGTTGTCCGACGTGCATGATCGCGCCGAGCCGGGCGCTTTGCTCCTCGGTGCCGGAGTTGATCGTCACGAGCGGGATGTGTTTGGCCGTGACCTTGGCGATCGAGTTCTTGAGCACGTCGTAGTCGGCGATAGAGACGATCACGCCGTCGTAGTTGCGCGCCGCCGCTTGTTCGATCAGCCGCGCCATATCAGCGATGTCGCCGTTCGGCGGATTGCGGTAATCGGTCTGAACGTTGAAGTCCTCGTCGGCCTGTTTGATCGCGTTCTTGATCGTGTTCCACCACGGGTCCGAATCCGGTGCATGGCTGACCAGCACGAAGTGGGCATCCGGAGCCGCGAGGGCTGCGCGAGGAATTACTGCGTCCGCAGCGCATAACAGTGCAGCGGCTCCGAACACCCGCAGCGCCGCTGAGGCATAGCCAATTCTCATCGTGCCCGAGCCGATCCGCTCGAAACACTCGCAGGCACCTGCAGAAAGCTTGTCGAGGTCGAATGCGCTTAGCTGTCGGGACGGCCCTGCGAAAGGCCGAGCCGCCTTATGACTGGTCTCGTTGGCAAAGTTCCAAACTGCGTTGACTTCGATCGCAGCCGATTTGAGCCACGCATGAGCCCCGCGCTTGACTTTCAGGCGCAGCGTGCGAATGCTGGGTATGGTCTCGGCGGCGGTCATAGGAACCTTCTGTGAGCACCTCAGGCTAGCGCAGCATGTTATCTGCTTCAATGCCAAAATCTGCACAATGTTGTGTCCGCCTACCGGCTCGAACAGAAGTGTGAAGAATCCAGGGAGACAGGCGGCTATGACGATTGACGTGGCGGTGTTCGGAGCTGGACGGATCGGCAAGATCCATGCGGCGAATCTGGCGAAACTGCCGGGCGTGCATTTGAAGTATGTCGTTGACGTGAACGCGCAAGCAGCGGCTGCGCTGGCTCAATTGCATGGCGCGCAGGTGGCCGATGCCGAGGGCGCGCTCGGTGACGCATCGATTGGCGCGACTGTCGTGTGTTCGAGCACGGACACGCACGCCGCCCTCATCATGAAATCGGCCGCACAGAAAAAACATGTGTTCTGCGAAAAGCCGGTGGACCTGACGCTCGAGCGGGCCCGCGCTTGCGCCGATGCCGTGGCGAAGGCGAAGGTCGTCTGCATGATCGGTTTTCAGCGTCGCTTCGATCCTACTTTCTCTGCGTTGAAGGCGCGCGTGGAGGCCGGTGAAATCGGCGACCCGGAAATGCTCGTGATTACGAGCCGCGATCCGGGCGCACCGCCGATCGAATACATCAAGCATTCGGGGGGCATATTCAAAGACATGCTGATCCACGATTTCGATGTCTTCCGATGGATGCTCGACGACGAGGCCGACACCCTGCACGCGACCGGTAGCTCACTGTCGGATCCCGCGATTGCGGCAGCCGGCGATATCGATTCGACGGCCGTCACGATACGCACCAAGCGCGGCCGGCTATGCCAGATCAACACTGCGCGCCGCGCGGCCTATGGATACGACCAGCGCTTCGAATTGCTCGGGAGTTTAGGAATGCTGCAGGCAGGCAATGTGCGGCCGACGCAAGTCACTGCGTACTCGAGGACTGCTGTATCGAGCGATGTCCCCGAAGCGTTCTTCCTCGAGCGATATCGGACGGCGTATGCGCTGGAAATCGCGCATTTCTTCGAGGCCGTTCAGGACGGCAAGCCGGTTCGGACGACGGTGGCGGACGGACTAAAGGCCCTGGAACTCGCCGATGCGGCTACACGCTCGTGGCGCGAGGGAAGAATCATCAAGCTGGGCGCGGCATGAAGGCGGGCCAACACCGCGCGACCAAACGGGCCGCCGGGAATGCTGTGAATCCGTGAAATTGTCTGCGCGTGCCTACCTCAGGCCGACGTTGCCTTGCCGGCTTCTTGCGCGAAGAACTCCAATATCGCTGGCCATCCGCCGTCGACGCTGTTTCGCATCGTTGCGCCGTCCGATGGGCCCATGCGCTCGAAGTCACGATGCTCGAGTTCCACCCTCGCCGTGTGCGGCGTTTGCGCGACGAATAGCACCTCGACCTCTGAGGCGAAAGCTACGCGTGAATCGGGCTTCCACTTGGCGCTGATCTCCCAACTGACGACGAGGCGCTTCGCCGGTTCCCAAACACGGACGTGGCCGACGACCACATCTTTGCCGTCGGCGCACTTCGTGTACCAGCGCCCGCCGACGAATGGCTCGATGATCGACTCGATCACGGGTGCTTCGCCCAAGCCGTGACTCTTGGGCCACCAGCGGTCGATTCCGGCGGTAAACACGTCGAATGCTCTCGCCGCGGACGCTTGCACGATAATGGATTTGCGCACCGGCGCAATCTCGGTTGTTTGACTCAACGTCGGATCCTCCCTTTCGGCGTTCTGCCCATTTCCACTTCGCGCTTGAACGCGTCGAGTGCCTCATCCCAAAACGTCTCGAGCCACCGCCGCAGCTCGCCGAGCCCATCGGGATCGATCTCATAGACGCGGCGCGTCCCCTGCGATCGAGCAGTCACGAGCCCCGCGAGTTTGAGCGACCGCAGGTGCTGCGATACGGCTGGACGGCTGACCGGCAGCCCTGCGGCTAATTCTCCGACCGATGCGGGCCCGCGGCGTAGGCGCTCGAACACGGTTCGCCGGGTCGGATCCGCAAGGGCCGTCAAGGCATTTGCGTAAGTCACGCCTTACGGTAAGCCATTACTAACATTACGTCAAGCCGCGGCCAGTTGAGCAGTCGCTGCAACTTAATGCGCGGAAATGTGTATTGTCTTGGACGACCATTATTGAAAAGGAGGGTGCCATGCACGCGTTACTATTTCTCGTCGCCTGCTACTTCATTCCGACGATCATCGCTTTCGCGCGCAATCATCACAACGCATGGGCGATCTTTGCGCTGAATTTCTTGGTTGGTTGGACCGTAATTGGCTGGATTGCCGCCCTGATTTGGTCGCTGACCGCGGTGCGATCGCTATCGTCTACCACCTAAAGGGGCCGGCGCATTCAACGCGTCTGCTTACCAAATCCGTCAAACGCAGGCGCTACTGCTTTACGAGATCGACCCGGCGGTTCTTGGCGCGACCTTAATTAGCGGCGCAGCACGGCCCGCACAAACTCTTCGAGCCCTTCCCGGGATTTCAGCATCCGGGGATCGAGTTCAATCATATGCTTTCGGGCATCATTCACTATCGGCACGGCATAATGTCGCGCACGGTTCCGAGCGTCTGGAGAAGGTGCCGATCCGCTTGCTGTCGCTGAGCATTTATTCGAACGCAGAAGACTGATCTCGGACCCCGCGCAGTCAGGAGTAACGATGCCCGCTTGCAACGCAATAAACGATGCCTCCCGCGCCTCGTTTGGCGTCGCGCGCGCACCCCTTGCTGCGCGCTGCGCGCTGCTATGCCTGGTCGCCGCTCTCGCGCCGGCGCAAGCCGGCCAGCGCGCACCGGGCGACCTCGATGCGGCGCGTCTGCAGGCGGCCGACGCTGAACCGCAAAATTGGTTCACGCTGGGCCGCGACAAGAACGGCAGTTATTACTCGCCGCTAAAGAGCATCGACGCCGCCAACGTCGATCGATTGGGATTCGCCTGGGACTATGATCTCGGCAATCCGCAGCGCGGCCAGGAGGCCACGCCGATCGCGATCGATGGCGTGCTCTATACCTCGGGCACCTGGGGCTATGTCTACGCCGTGGAGGCGGCCACGGGTCGCGAACTCTGGCGCTACGATCCAAAGCCCAACTATTTCTACGGCAGAAATCCCTGCTGCGATCTCGTCAACCGCGGCGTCGCGGTTTGGAAAGGCAAAGTCTACGTCGTTTCGGTCGACGGCCGATTACACGCGCTGAACGCCGCGACCGGCGCGAAGATCTGGGAGGTCGACACGTTCACCGATCATCAGCTGCCCTACTCGAGCACCGGCGCGCCGCAGATCGCGGGCAATCTCGTCGTCGTCGGCAACAGCGGTTCGGACATGGGGCACGGCGGCGTGCGCGGCTATGTCGCCGCCTATGATCTGGCTACCGGCGCATTCCAATGGCGGTTCTACACGGTTCCGCCGGCGGTTGGGAAACCGTTCGAGAATCCCGAATTGGCGGCGGCGGCCAAGACCTGGGACCCGCATCGAAAGCCGGAATTTCAGGGCGGCGGCACGGCTTGGGACGGCTTCGCCTATGATGCGGACCTCAATCTGGTCTATTTCGGCACCGCCAATGCCGCGCCGTACGACCTGCGGCAATTGGGCCCGGCAAAACTCGACAGCCTCTACACGGCGTCGATCATCGCGCTGCACGCGGATACCGGCCGCATGGCCTGGTACTACCAAACGACGCCCCGCGACAGCTGGGATTTCGATGCCGTCCAGAAGATGATCCTCGCCGACATCAGCATCGCGGACACCACGCGGCACGTTCTCATGCAGGCCTCGAAGAACGGATTCTTCTATGTACTCGACCGCAAGACCGGCAAGCTGCTGTCGGCGCACAATTACACTTATGTCAATTGGGCCAAGGGCGTCGACAGGAAGACGGGACGGCCGATCACGACCAAGACCTCGGACTGGTACTCCGGGCCGAAGAGCGTCTACCCATCATGGGCAGGCGGGCACACCTGGCCGCCGATGTCCTTTAGTCTGCAGACGCATCTCGTCTACATACCCGTCATCGATCAGCCGGCCGTCTGGATCGACCTGCTGCATAACGGCGGCTCGGTCAAATTCATCGAGGGTTTCTTCACCGTCAACGGAATTTATCCCGACGACACCTACAGCGCCGAGGACGTCAAGAAATTCTATGGACCGCTGCCGGACCGGCGCACGATCAATGCCGAGCGCACGGTCAAGCCGGTCCGCGAACTGATTCGCGCCTGGGATCCGGTCGCGCAGAAAACCGTCTGGGAACATGAAACCTCGTCGGGAATCCGCGGTAGCGACGGCGGCATTCTCTCGACGGCGGGCAATCTCGTCTTTCAAGGTCGCGGCAGCGGCGAGCTTTGGGTGTATGCGGCCGACACCGGCAAGGTTCTGAAGACGGTCCAGACCGGCAGCCACATCATGGCCGCGCCGATCACCTACGCGGTCGACGGCGAGCAATACGTCGCCGTTCAGGTCGGCTACGGCGGTTCGGCGATTACCGTGGGTCCGATACCGCCGAGCAGCGCGGCGCTCAAGTACCAAAATACCAATCGCATCATCGCGTTCAAACTCGGCGGCGGCGCGGTGCCGACGCCGCCGCTGCGCATCGAGGCGCCTATTCCCGAACCGCCGCCGCAGACCGCGAGCGCCGCGAGCATCAGCGCCGGCGAGATCAAATTCATTGAAGAGTGCTCGCGTTGCCACGTCTTGGGCCCGAGTACGACGCCGGACTTGCGCAAACTGAGTACGGGTCTGCATGCGGCCTTCAAGGACATCGTGCTGCACGGTGCGCTCGCCCCGAACGGCATGGAGCGGTTCGACGATCTGTTGAGCGAACAGGATGCCGATGACGTACACGCCTATCTGATCGATCAGAGTTGGCAGGCGTATCGCGCGCAACAGGCGGCTCACTAAACCGGCCGCTGCGGCCGGTTTAGAGCGCCCAGAGGGCGGCCCCGAACGGGCGAGGCGCGCAGCGCCGAGTACTGGCCCAGTAGGCCGCGAATCGATCGATCAAGATGGTCAAGCCGTAAGCGCCGGCCTCGGCTCAATCGGCAGGCGCGCGAGGCCGACGGCTAAATGCGAGCCCGGCGAGCAGGCTTGCGGCTGAAACCGCCAGCAGCACCGGCAATCCGCGGTAGGGCCAGACATCCATCGCGTAGCCGCCGATGCTAGGGCCCAACACGCCACCGACACAGTAGACCATCACGAACAGCGTATTCGCGGCGGCGAGATTCCCTGCCTGAAATTGCTCGCCGAGCAGCGCTACGCCTTGACTGTAGAACGCGTAAAGCGTGCCTCCCCAGACGAACAGCAGCGGCCACAGCAGCGTCGGCCGGTCGAGCGCGGCGGGCAGCAGCAGCGGCCCGATCGCGCTCGTGACGGCGCAAACGCCGAGCAGCGCGCGGCGGCCGAAGCGATCGGCAAGCATCCCGATCGGCAGCTGCAGCGCCACGTTGCCGGCGAGAAACACCGTGACCAGCAGCAACGCGGTACGCTCATTCAGACCCGCGTGCAGGCCGAACAAGGGCAGCAAGGACAGGTCGGCAGACTCTACGAGGCCCGCCACGGCGGCGGCCAGCATGACGACCGGGGCGGCGGGCAAGATTCCGAACAGCTTGCGTATCGACGCGAGCCGCGGCAGCGTCGACTGCACAGCCCGCGTCGACTGTGCACGCCGCGTCGACTGTGCACGCCGCGTCGACTGCGCACCCCGCGTCGCTTGCGCAGCCCGCGTCGCTTGCGCGGCCTGTGTCGCGTGAGTCGCGCTGCTGCGAGCCGCATCGCGCAGCAGCGCCAGCGGCAACAGCGTCAAGGCCAGACAGAGCGCGCCGATCACAAACGGCAAGGGCCCGCGGGTCCCCGTCAATTCCAGCAAAACCGGTCCAGCAACGGTACCGATCGAAAAGACGGTGCCGTAAATTCCCATGACCGTGCCGCGCGACGCATCGCCGCTGACGGTATTCATCCAGATTTCGCTCGCGATCCAACTCAAACCGAAGGCGCAGCCCGTAGCAACCCGCAGCAGTACCCACGCCGCAACGCTATTCCAGAACGGCATGACGAGCAAAATCAATACGGCGGCGCCGATCCCGCTCATGACCGAGCGCCGCAGCCCCAGACGCGCGATCGCATATGGGTACAAGGGTCCGATCACACTCACCGCCACGAGGCTAACCGCGATGACCGCGCCTATGCGGAAGCTCGAGTTGCCCGAACGATTCAAGACCATTGCGATCAAGGGCGGCTCGAAGCCGAAGATCAAGCCGACGCCGAGGCTCGTCGAGAACACCGCCGCCAGTATCCAATTAACGGATCGATCCCTCATGCGCACGGTGAGCGCGGCGAGTGTTGATCCGCAAGGCTACGGTCGAGCATTAAAGGACGCCTGTTTTCAGTGCCAGACGCGCGGCCAAGCGCCCCGATGTGCGCACGATTACCCCCGCCCCTGCTTTTCAGTGTAGCCGTTTCATAAGCGATCGAGGCAAAGATTCTCATGCCTGGCGGGCAATAAACTTGCGTGCTAGGCGGTACGCTCAAGCTCGTCGCGAATCAACCCGGCGAATTCCTTTGCGCGCGCGTGTCGACCAATCAACCGCGCACCGTCCGTGTCGATTTCCAATACGAATTTTAGGTAGACTGGCGATTGGCATATGTCTCTCGGGGAGATTCCACTTTGGCAATCGACGAATCCGCGCAATCGATAGATCATGATGCCGCTCAACTCAAGGCCCTCGGCTACGAGTCGAAGTTCGTGCGCACGATGTCCAAATGGGAGAATTTCTCCCTCGGATTCACCTACCTGTCGCCCGTGGTGGGCGTCTATACGATCTTTGCGAGCGCGATCGTCGCCGGCGGTCCGCCGATGTGGTGGACGTATATCGGCGTCGGCATCGGTCAATTGTTCGTTTGCCTGATCTTTGGCGAAATCGTTTCGCAATTTCCGATCTCCGGCGGCCTATATCCCTGGGCGCGGCGCCTCATGGGCAAGCGCTGGGCATGGATGGCCGGTTGGGTCTACGCCTGGGCCCTGTGCTGCACGATGGCGGGGGTTGCGACCGGCGTCGCGCCGTTTCTGGCTCAGCTATTCGGCATGGAAAGCACGGTGCTCGCGACCACGGTGATCGCGCTCGTATTGATCGTCGTGACGACCGTTCTCAACTTGAGCGGCACCCGCTTGCTGGCGCGCGTCGCAATGTTCGGATTCATTTGCGAATTGGTCGGCGCCATCGTCGTCGGCGGTTACCTACTGCTGTTTGCGCGGCATCAGCCGCTCAAGGTGCTCATCGACACGTCGTTCGTGCACACCGACGGCCACTATTTACCCGCCTTTCTCGCCTCGTCGCTTGCGGCAATGTTCTGTTATTACGGCTTCGAAGCCTGCGGCGACGTCGCCGAGGAAACGCCGGACGCGAGCCGCATGATTCCGAAGGCGATGCGCATGACGATATATATCGGCGGCGCCGCGGCCACCTGGGTTTGCCTCGCGTTCGTATTGTCGATCCCCGACATCGGCGCGGTGATGTCGGGTTCGGACAAGGATCCGATCGTGACGCTGCTGCGCGCGGCGATGGGCGAGGCGGGCTTCCGCGCCGTCATCGTCGTCGTGTTGGTGTCCTTCATCTCCTGCCTGCTGAGCCTGCAGGCGGCGGCGAGCCGGTTGATCTTCGCTTACGCGCGCGATCACATGATCTTCGGCAGCAAATTCTTGAGCCGCATGTCGCCGGGTCACCACGTCCCGGCGAATGCGCTCATTCTTATGGGCACGATACCCGCAGTCATCGCACTTTCCGCGATGTGGATGCAGGATGCGATTGCGACGATCATCAGTTTCGCGGCGGTCGGCATCTATATTTCGTTCCAAATGATCGTGCTCGCTGCGCTGATCGCGCGCAGCAAGGGCTGGCGGCCGGCTGGGCCGTACACGCTCGGGAATTGGGGTTACTTCGTCAATCTGCTCGCGCTCACCTACGGCGTGGGCGCGATCATCAATATCTTGTGGCCGCGCAGCCCGGACGACCCTTGGTATGTCGATTACGGAATGCTCGTGACGACGATCGGCGTGATGATCCTCGGCGCCGTCTACATGGTCTGGGCGAAACCTTACGAACGCGGCAACGCGCCCGCGGGCGACGCGCATTTGATCTGCCGGACTTGAGCTTATGGTCCGTCCATGGCATCGCCGCCGGTTCCCGGCCAGCGCGTCATGATCCTCGACGGCGACGGTCATTTCATGGGTCGCGCGCTCGCGGAGCTCACGGTCAATCACGGCAAGGAAGTCGCCTATCTCTGTGACGCCGCCGATGTGGCGGAGTATGGTGTGTTCACGATGGGATCATTCAATAACAAGCGCATGCTGTTCGAGAAGGGCATCGAGACCTATTGCTGCCGTTGGCTCGATCGCATCGGGGCTGGAAGTGTGCGAGTCAACGTCGAGGCTTCAAAATGAATCAATCGAATCCCCTCGCCGAGGCCGACGTCGCCGCGGCACTGGCGCCGATGAACGAGTTGAGCCGCTCCCTGAAGAAGCGGCACCTGACGATGATTTCGATCGGCGGCATCATCGGCGCCGGTCTTTTCGTCAGCAGCAGCACGGCCGTCATCGCCGCCGGACCCGCGAGTTTCATCAGCTACGGCATCGCCGGAGCGCTGATCCTGCTCGTGATGCGCGGACTCGCGGAGATGGCCACCGCGCTGCCGCGCGTACGCACGTTCACCGAATTCGCGCGCGCGGGTTTGGGCGACGGCGCCGGATTCATGGTCGGCTGGCTTTATTGGTATTTCTGGGTTCTCGTGGTCCCGGTCGAGGCGATTGCCGGCGCCAAAATTCTGCAGCAATGGATACCCCTGTCGCCGCTGCTAATCGGCCTAGGCCTGATGGCCGTCATGACCGCCGTCAATCTCATGTCGGCGCGCTCATACGCCGAGTTCGAGTTTTGGTTTGCCTCGATCAAGGTCGCCGCCATTCTGGTGTTCATCGCGATCTCGGCGTCGTTCGCATTCGGCTGGATCTCGCCTAACGGCGCGACCTTCCACAATCTCAGCGCATACGGCGGCTTCGCGCCGCATGGCTGGATTGCCGTAGGCGCGACCGTGCCGATCGTGTTTTTCGCGATGACCGGCGCGGAAATCACGATGATCGCGGCGGCGGAATCCTCGCAACCGGGACTTGCGGTCGCGCGCATGAGCACCCAGGTCATCGGGCGCATTTTGCTTTTCTATGTGGGCTCGATCTTCTTGATCGTCTGCGTGGTGCCGTGGAATTTGGTGCGCTCCGGCGAATCACCATTCACGCTCGCGCTCAACGCGATGCATGTACCGGGTGCGGGATTGATCATGAGCGCGATCATTCTGACCGCCGTCCTGTCCTGCCTGAACTCGGCGTTCTATGTCAGTTCGCGCGTGATGTTCGTGCTCGCGGCCTCCGGCGACGCGCCGCAGGGCTTGGTGCGCCTGAACAAACGTCGGGTTCCCGTGGTCTCCGTGCTCATGGGGTCCGCGGCGGGCTTTCTCGGCATCATCGCGGCAACCCAAGCACCACAAGCAGTTTTCGATTTTCTCGTGAGCTCCTCGGGCGCTCTGGTCGTCGTCATTTACATGGTGATCGTCATCGCGCACATGGTCTTGCGCTTCCGCCGCCAAAAGGACCGCGAACCTGCGCCGCCCGTGAACATGTGGTGGTTTCCGTGGCTCAGCATCGTCGCGTTGTTGGGCATGGGCACCGTTCTGATGGCGATGGCATTCACGCCCGGCATGCAGGCGGACTTCAAGGCGAGCTGCGTGACGGTGCTGGTTTCCATCATCGCCTATTTGATCGTCAAACAACGCCGCCGCAAACCGGGCTAGGGCAGCACCGCATGGCAGGCTACTGCCCGGAGCGTATATCCTTAGATGAAAAAAATTGCATTGACAGTGAGAAAGAGTACTCCCCTGACCTGTCCTTATTTGGCACTATTGATCCCAAGTCCGATGCCGCCCGCCGGCCAAGGACATGAACAGGTTTAGGAGCAATTCGCGTCGGCAACCAGCCAACTCCCCCGTCGGCGCGATATTCCAACGGTGTGGGGCTTTTTAAAGACCCACACCGCATTTTCTTCCCGCGGCCGGCGCAAGTCTGCGGCTAGCGCTCGAATTTCGTCGAGAGAATGATCGATGAGGTCGTGCGCTCGACGCCCGCCAGCGCGCCGATTTGGTCGATGACTTGGTCCATCTCTGCCACGGTCGCCGTTGCCGCGACGGCGATCAAATCGACGTCGCCGCTGACGGAATGCAATAGCCGCACTTGGCTGATCGCGGCCAGGGCGGCCGTGACCGCGCGCGTCTCCTTGGGCCCGACCTTGATCATCACGTGCGCACGTACCGCGCCAAGTTCATATTCAGGCGCGAGCCGCACGGTATAGCCCGCGATTACGCCGTCGCGCTCGAGCCGTTCAATGCGGCTCTGGACGCTGCTGCGGGATCGACCGACCAGGCGCGCGAGCTCGGCGGTCGACGTGCGCCCGTCCTCGCGCAGCCTGGAAATCAGTTGATTATCGATCGTATCCGTCATTTCGGCGGTGAACACCTACGTTATGACGTAATTGTACCGTTAAAATGCGCAGGTTGCCCATACCATTCGCCGGGCATTTCGCGAAGAATAGTCGTCTATCCTTTGGGGGCGGCATGAAAGACATCGTTATCGTCGGTGCGGGCAAGATTGGCTCAATGATTGCGGAAATGTTGGTCGGCAGCGGCGAATACGCCGTGACGGTCATCGATCGCGCGAGCAAACCGCTGGATCGGCTGGAAACCGCGTTGCCGATCAACAAGATCGCGGCCGACATCAGCGATGCCGCCGCGCTGCGCAAGATACTCACGGGTCAATTCGCGGTACTCAGCGCGGCTCCCTATCACGCGACGCGACTGATCGCCGAGGCGGCCAAAGCGGCCGGAGCGCATTATTTGGATCTTACCGAGGATGTCGCGAGCACGCGCGCGGTCAAGCAGCTGGCGGCCGGCGCGCGCACGGCGTTCATACCCCAGTGCGGCCTCGCGCCGGGCTTCATAACGATCGTCGCCAGCGATTTGGCGTCGCGATTCGATGAGCTTCAGGACGTGCGTATGCGGGTCGGCGCTCTGCCGAAATTTCCCTCCAACGCGCTGAACTACAATTTGACCTGGAGCACGGACGGCGTCATCAACGAATACTGCGAGCCCTGCGAAGCAATCGTCAACGGTCAATTGCGCGAAACGCAGCCGCTCGAGGAATGCGAAGAGTTTTCCCTCGATGGCGTGCTGTACGAGGCCTTCAACACCTCCGGTGGGCTCGGCACCTTATGCGAAACGCTGGCCGGCAAGGTCCGCAATCTCAATTACCGTACGATTCGCTATCCCGGCCATGCCGCGATCATGAAGGCCTTGCTCAACGACCTGAGGCTGCGCGATCGTCGCGAACTGCTGAAGGATATCCTGGAAAACGCGGTGCCGATTACGCTGCAAGACGTCGTCATCGTGTTCGTCACCGTCAGCGGGCTGCAGGGCGGTCAGCTCGTACAGGAAACCTACGCCAACAAAATCTACGCCGCACCGATGGGCGGCCGCATGCGCAGCGCGATTCAAATCACGACCGCCGGCGGAATTTGCGCCGTACTCGATATGCTTAGCGCAGGACATCTGCCGCAGGCGGGTTTGATCCGGCAAGAGGAAATTGGGCTGCAGCCGTTCCTGGCCAATCGCTTCGGACGCTGCTACGCGATGCCGACCGCGGCGGCCAACGCCGCCTGACTGGAGCCTAGCGACGTACCGAACCGGGCCCGCCGAGAATGCGCGCGGGCAGCAGCACGATGGCGCGCAGCAGTTCGAACATGCCCTCGAATACGACGCCGACGAGCCGAAACGGCAGCGTTAATAGCCACAATAGCGGCCATAACAGCAGCGCGAGCAAAGCCAACGGCCAACACAATACCAGGAGCACGAGCCACAGCAGTAATTTGAGCACCAATGCCTCCTTGAAAGCTGCTGTAATTGTCGCATATTGCCGCCGCCATGCGCAGCCTTGGGCCGCCCCCGTGCAATTGCGCGGCAGCGCAGGACGCCAAGCTGGACGTGGAGCGATCGAGATCATGACCGTCGTGTTGCGCAAGGCGATTGCCGCCGATATCCCCGCGATCGGGCAGCTGATAGCCCGATCGGCGCGCGGCTTGAGTTTGGACGATTATCGCCCCGCGCAAATCGAAGGCGCGCTACGCGGGGCGTTCGGCGTCGATACGCAGCTGCTGCGTGACGAAACATACTTTATTGCCGAACGGCAAGGCGCTTTCGCGGGCTGCGGCGGCTGGAGCTACCGCGCGACGCTATTTGGCGGCGATGCCCGTTCGGGCCGCGATGCGAAGCGGCTCGATCCGGCGATCGAGGCCGCCAAGATCCGTGCGTTTTTCGTCGATCCCTCCCATGCGCGGCGCGGCATCGGTTCGCTATTGCTCGAACGCTGTGAACACGAGGCGCTTGCGCACGGCTTTTCGCGCGCCGAGCTGATGGCGACGCTGCCGGGCGTCAAGTTCTATTCCATGCGCGGCTACCGCGGTGCGGATATCGTGCGCTACGACGTCGGCGACGGAGAGACCATCGAATTCGTACCGATGTTCAAAGACCTAATTCCGGCCAAAAAGTGATCGAGTCCACATTTAGGCCTTAGGCAGCCTTAAGACTACGCACAGGGCGCTGCGGCGGCGTCGCGGCGCCTCAAGTAAACGCCAATAACAGCGATACACATGGTGTGAGGTCTCGGCCCGCCGCCAAGCCCTTGTGAGCCGGCCTGCCGAGCGCCGGTTCCACCACCGCCGGCTGCGCGCATTGAATGGCTGAGGAATTAGGTAAAACAATGCTCAAGAATCTTACAATCATGGGCCGCCTCAGCGCGGCCTTCGGTGTTCTGCTGGTGCTGTTGCTCGCCTGCGCGGGCGTCGGCGTGATCGGCCAAAACATGCTCTACTCGACTGCTCATCACGCCGCAACCAACGATGTGCAGCTCGCCCAACGGGCCGCCAAAATCGACCTGCTGGTGTTGAACGAACGCCGCTTCGAGAAGGATTCCTTCATCAATCTCGACGACGCCGAGAAGCTCGCGTCCTACAAGCAGAAGTGGGACTCGGTCAAGTCGTCGCTGACCGCGGAGATCGCCCAGGCCAACACCCTCGAACTGACCGCCGACGACCGGAAAGCGCTGCAGCAGATCGACTTAGGATTCCGCGCATACGTCGACGGCTTCGAAAAGACCTTTGAGCGTATTCGCTCGGGCCAGATCAAGACGACTCAGGAAGCCAACGGCGAGATCGGCGCCTTTAAGGCGGCGGTTCACGGCATGGAAGACGCGAGCGAGGCGCTCAATCAGACGGCGCTCGCCCGCGTCGATAATGCCGCAGCTTCGCTGTCGGCGACGCGCACGCGCTCGTCGATGCTGCAAATCGGCATTGCGTTGCTATGCCTGGTATTCGGCACGGTGCTGTGCGTCGTCTCGACGCGCTCGATCACGCGGCCACTGGGCCGTGCGATCGAGATCGCGCGCGCGGTGGCGGGCGGCAAACTCGATAATACGATCGACGCATCGGGCCGCGACGAGACTTCCCAAATGCTGTCGGCGCTTCAGACGATGCAGGGCGCGCTGCTCGAGAACGAACTCAATGCCAAGGGTCAGATCGCAGCGATCAACAAGGCGCAGGCGATCGTCGAATACGAACTCGACGGCACGGTGCGCACCGCGAACGAGAACTTCCTGAAGCTCTTCCGATACCGCCTCGAGGAAATCGTCGGCGAACACGACACGGTATTCATGTGCAGCGCCGAGCGCTCCGGTCCGGGCCATGCTGCGATGTGGGCGAAATTGCGCCGCGGCGAATTCGACGCCGGCCAGCACAGGCGCGTCGCCAATGGCGGAGCCGAGATCTACATCCAGACGACCCATAGTCCGATCATGGATCTGAGCGGCAAACCTTACAAGATCGTCGAGTACGCCGCCGATGTGACCGAACAAGTCCGCATGTCCGCGGCGCTGGACGCGGCGGTACAGGAGACGCGCGAGGTCGTGCAGGCCGCGATCGACGGCGATTTGACGCGGCGAATTTCGCTCAACAGCAAGACTGGACAAATTGCCGCGCTCGGCGAGAGCGCCAATGCGCTCGTCAATGCGATGATGACCCTGGTTCAAGAGATCAAGATGGTCTCGGGCGAGGTCCATGGCGGAGCTGCAGAGATCGCCGACGGCAATTCGAATCTCAGCCAGCGGACCGAGCAGCAAGCCGCGAGCCTCGAGGAGACGGCCTCCGCCATGGAGGAAATGACGACGACCGTCAAACAGTCCGCGGACAATGCCGGCGAAGCGAATCAGTTGGCCGCCGCGGCGCATCTGCAGGCGCAAAAGAGCAGCTCCATCGTTACGGCCGCGGTAGCGGCCATGAGCGAGATAAACTCCTCGAGCAAGAAGATTTCCGAGATCATCGGGGTCATCGACGAAATCGCGTTCCAGACGAACCTGCTGGCCTTGAACGCCGCTGTCGAAGCGGCGCGCGCCGGCGATCAGGGCCGCGGCTTTGCCGTGGTGGCGAGCGAGGTTCGCAACCTCGCGGGCCGCAGCGCGACTGCCGCGAGGGAAATCAAGTCATTGATCAAGGACAGCGTGACGAAGGTCGAGGAAGGAACGAAGCTCGTCGACGAGTCGGGCCGCGCGCTCGGCGAGATCGGGGAGGCCGTCGCGAAGGTCAAAGCAGTCGTCGCCGAAATTGCGACGTCGAGCCAAGAACAGGCGGCCGGCATCGAGCAGGTCAACAAAGCCGTCGTTCAAATGGATGAGATGACGCAACAAAACGCGGCGCTCGTAGAGCAGGCGGCCGCCGCGAGCGAGTCGATCGTCGACAAGGCGCGCGAGCTCTCCGAGCTCGTGTCCCACTATCGCGCCGACACGCAGCAGAGCGACGCCGATTCCCCACGCCGCTCTGCGGCGCGAACTCCGCGTTCGGTCGCCGCCTAGGCGCGGATTCGTTCGGCGGCCAAGGTGCAGCTGCCCGAAGAGAGCGTCGTGTTCGTCTCGACGAGTTCCTGGTAAAGCTCGCGGAAATTCGCGACGTCGGGCACGGTATCGGCACGGGCGCAAGTTTGCATTGACTCATGCACGTTCTCCTTTCTTGCGCTCGTACACCGCCCGCGTCTGCGATTTGCCATCGGCAATGAATTACGTGATGTCGGCGAGCACCGGCGCCCTGCCACGCGCGAGTTCGCTCAACGCGGCGACCGTATCGGCATGCCCCAGTTGCGGGTACATGCGCGGCATGACGGCGACGCCGGACTACCGACAGGCATAGGTCGGCGCACCGGACGCGTCGATGAGGCCGTGATCGACGAGCCAGCGGCGCGCGTCCTCGGCATCCTGCTCGAACCAGGCGGCCGCGCTGCCGAGCCGAAACGTGTAGCCCCACTCATCCATGTCGCGAAACATCCGCGATCGGCCGACGTTGGGCAGCAATTCGGCAAATACGATTTGCAGATAGCAAACCGCATTTTCCTCCGGATGGTCGCCGCCCGCATCCGTATCGAGTCCGGCACGCCGCTCCGGTGTCATACAGATGAAGTGGGCGCTTTCGTGCAATATCGAGTGCACGGGTGTATCCAGCCGGGCATAGATTCGAGCGCCGATGAGGCCCGCCTCGCGTTCGCCCCAATACGAACCGGGGATTATCTGCTCGCGTGCGACCAACACGAGTTCCAAGCCGTAGCGATCGAGCAGCAGGCCGAGCGCCGGGCGATCGATGGCGTTCAGGAGGAGCATGCACATTCCCCGGACAGCGGCGCTATTTCAGGCTGCCCAAGCGGCGCATGGCGATCGCGACCAAATTGCGCGCCATTTGCTCGCGCAGTATGTCGGCCTCGTGTTCCTTCGCCAGCACGACGTTTTCCGCAAAACTATAGTCTTGCTGCAAGGTGATCGTCTGCGGCGCCAATAATTCCTTTTCCGCGCCGCGCACGGCGAAAGTCACGGTATAGACCAGCAGATATTCGGTCGGAATGTTGCTCGCCGACACCGACTGCGTGCGCTGCTCGACCGTGTCTTTGGTGACTTCGATCGTCGCACTGGCGCCGGCCGCCACAGGTTGCAGCACGGCGCCCGCAGCTTTCAATTCGCGCTCGAACTCACGGGAGAAATCGGTATAGGGATCTTTGAGCGATACATACGGACGGGACAAGACCGCCGGCCACGGACCACTGCCCGCCAGTCGATAGCCGCAGGCGTCGATGCCTAACAGGATACATAGACTCAAAACCGTGATCAGCGCGGCTGCGCGCGGCGCGGCGCGGCTAATTGCGGTTTGCATGGCGCGAGCGTACACGAGCAGGCCCGTCAGACCACGATATTGACGAGCTTTCCGGGCACGACGATCACCTTGCGGATTGCCGCGGCGCCGACAAATTTCTGCACGTGCGGGTCGGCGAGCGCAGCCTCGCGCATTTCGAGTTCATCGGCGTCGACCGGCACCGCGATGCGGCCGCGTAGCTTACCGTTGACCTGCACGACGATTTCGCGCGTTGCTTGCTCCAGCGCCGCGGCATCGACCGCAGGCCACGGTTCGTCGATGAGCGCAGTCGTGTGGCCCAGCCCCCGCCACAGCGCGTGCGTCACATGCGGGATGATCGGCGAGAGCGACAGAACCGCGATTTCCAACGCCTCGTGCTGCACGCGACGATCCTGCGCCGACGCGCACTGGAATTTGCCGACGGCATTCAAGAGCTCCATGACCGACGCAATCGCCGTATTGAACGTGCGCCGGCGACCGATATCATCCGTGACCTTGGCCAAGGTTTGATGGGCTTGGCGGCGAATAGCTCGCTGCGCTTGGGTCGGTTCGCCATGCGCGTCGTCATTCGCGTCGCCGGCTTTGGCGTCGGTCCCGCCGGTGCCGGCCACGACATGCTCATGGACGGCCTTCCAGAGGCGCTTGATGAAGCGGTACGCGCCCTGCACGCCTTCGTCCGACCACTCCAGCGTCTGTTCCGGCGGTGCGGCGAACATCGTGAACAGGCGCGCCGTGTCCGCGCCGAACTCCTCGACGAGCGCCTGCGGATCGACGCCGTTCTTCTTGGATTTCGACATCGTCACGACGCCGCCCGCTTCGACCTCTTGGCCATCCGCGCGCAGCACCGCGATGCGGCGCCCATCCTTGGCGTCCGTGATGATGTCGACGTCGGCGGGATTGAAATATTCGACGCGACCGGACGATGGCTTGCGGAAGAACGCCTCGTTGAGCACCATGCCCTGCGTGAACAGGTTCGCGAACGGCTCCTTGAAGGGCACGGCTCCCAACTCGTGCATGACGCGCGTCCAGAAGCGCGAATACAAGAGATGCAGAATCGCGTGTTCGATGCCGCCGATGTATTGATCGACGGGCAGCCAATACTGCACGCGCGCATCGACCATCGCGCGCGCATTGTCGGTGCAGGCAAAGCGCAGGAAATACCACGACGAGTCGACGAATGTGTCCATCGTATCGGTCTCACGACGCGCGCTGCCGCCGCATTTCGGGCAACTGCAATCGAGAAACGCCGCGTACTTGGCGAGCGGATTACCGCTGCCGTCCGGAACCAGGTCCTCCGGCAGCAATACCGGCAGATCCACGTCGGGCACCGGCACGGCGCCGCATTTCGCGCAGTGGATCATCGGAATTGGACAGCCCCAATAGCGCTGCCGCGAGATGCCCCAGTCGCGCAGGCGCCAGGTGGTCTGCTTGTTGCCCAAGCCTGCGCGCTGCAGATCGGCCGCGATCGCATCGACGGCGGCCTGGAATTCCAGCCCGTCGTAATCGCCCGAATTGACGCAGCGGCCGTGCTCGCCATACCAGGTCTGCCAGGCTTCGGTCGAATAGGTCCGTCCGTCCACGTCGATGACGGGCAGGATCGGCAGCCCGTATTTTTTTGCGAATTCGAAATCGCGCTCATCGTGCGCGGGCACGCCCATGACTGCGCCTTCGCCATAGCTCATGAGCACGTAGTTGCCGACCCAGACCGGCACGGCGGCGCCGCTCACGGGGTGGCGCACGACGAGCCCCGTCGGCATGCCCTTCTTCTCCTGCGTCGCCAGCGCGGCCTCGATCGCGGGTCCCCGCTTACAGGCCTCGATGAATGCCGCAAGCCGCGGATTGGTGCGCGCGGCGAGCGTCGCCAGCGGGTGCTCCGCCGCCACCGCGCAAAAGCTCACGCCCATGATCGTGTCGGCGCGAGTCGTGAAGACGCGCATGAAACCGCGCGACCCGTCGATGTCATACGGAAACGCGAGGTTCACGCCTTCGCTCTTGCCGATCCAGTTGGCCTGCATCGTGCGCACGCGCTCCGGCCAGCCGTGCATTCCGCCCAAGGCATCGAGCAGATCAGCCGCGTAGTCGGTGATCTTGAGGTAGTACATCGGAATTTCGCGTTTTTCAATCAGCGCGCCGGTGCGCCAGCCGCGGCCGTCGATGACCTGTTCGTTGGCGAGCACGGTCTGATCCGCAGGATCCCAATTGACCTGGCCGGTTTTGCGGTAGGCGACGCCCTTTTCGAGCATGCGCAGAAACAGCCATTGATTCCAACGATAGTACTCGGGCCGACACGTCGTCAGCTCGCGCGTCCAATCCAAGCCGAAGCCGAGCGACTTGAGCTGCTGCTTCATATGCGCGATGTTGTCGTAGGTCCACTTCGCCGGAGGGACCTTGTTTTCAATCGCCGCATTCTCGGCCGGCAGACCGAAGGCATCCCAACCCATCGGCTGCAGCACGTTTTTCCCGTTCATGCGCATGAATCGCGCAAGCACGTCGCCGATCGTGTAGTTGCGCACATGCCCCATGTGGCAGCGGCCGCTGGGATACGGAAACATCGACAGGCAGTAATATTTCTCGCGCGCCGGGTCCTCTTTGGCCTCGAAGCAGCGCTGCTGCTCCCAATACCGCTGTGCGTCGGCCTCGACGGGCGCGGGTTCGTATCGTTCTTGCATGATGTGTCGCGAGAATACCGAAGCGCCGGCGAAACTGCTGGCCAAAGCAGAAACGCCGGCGCCGGGCTCAGTCCTGAGCGTTCATGGCGCATATGCGCGAGTGTGCTAAAATGAAATAATATTCCATTCCGCGGAATAACATGCGAAATTCCACGCGTTGGAGGCTCATTGGATTGGGATGCTCGGGTTTTCCATGCCCTGACGGTTCCGCGTGCGCGACGGGATCCTGCGCGCGCGTCGGCATTCTTCGCCGATGAGCTTCGTGGCGCCTAACTCGATGCGAGCCGCGACGCAGCAAATGCTGCGTTGCGGCCACCGAGACATCCCCGCCGACGTCGAGCGGCAGGCTGCTTGAGCCGCAACCGCGCCGCTCCGCTGCATGCCCGGCTCACCGATTTGGACCCGGGCGATCAGCCGCAATTCGCGCAGTCCGACGACAAGCAATTCGTGACCGCCCTGGCCCGCGGGCTCGACGTGCTGCGCGCATTTTCGGAAGGCGCAGGCTTGCTCGGGAATCAAGAAATTGCCGCAATCACGCGGTTGCCGAAGCCGACGGTCTCGCGCCTAACTTACACGCTCGCGCGCTTGGGGTTTCTCGATTATGAGGCACGCCTCGGCAAATACCGGCCGGGACTCGCCGGGCTTGCCTTGGGATACAACGCGCAGCGGGCCTTGCCCGTGCGCCGAGTCGCCCAGCCCTTGATGCAGGAATTGGCGCGCACTGCCGGCGTCACCGTATCGTTGATCGTGCGCGATCGCCTCGACATTATGTTCATTGAACAGTGCGGCAATGATGCGGAATCCGCATTTCATCGCGACCTCGGCGTGCGCGTGCCCATGACCAGCACCGGCATCGCACGCTGCCTGATCGTCGGACTACCGCGGCCCGAACGTCTCTACGTGCTCGAACATCTCGAGCGGTGCCACCCACACGAGTGGCCACGGATGGAAAAAGAGATTTATCAAGCCTTGGCGGAGTATCAACGCCTCGGCTTCACGATCTGCGACGGTGACGGCGCGCACCTGGTGGCGAGCGTCGGTCTGCCGCTCGCGGCGCAAGACGCGTCACGCGTCATGGCGTTCAATTGCAGCGCGCCCGAGTTTCGTGTGCCGCGCGAGCGGCTGATCGCCGAAGTCGGACCGAGGCTCGTCGAGATGGAGGGCCGCGTGCGGCAGAGCTTGGCGGCGCTCACGGGATCGTGAGGCGAATTATTCATGCATCGAGCCCAAGCGCCGAGTCCATTACGCTGAAATGGCTTGGTTAGCCTAGGCGGTGATCCATTGGAACGGCAAGGGAGGCTGCCGTTGGCGTCACAGGTAGTTCGTTTCATTGCTAGAGTCCGCAGGTACCATAAATTACAGGGACCGCGGCACGGCGGGTGCGTAGGCATAGTGCCAAGGCTCGTACGGTGATTGCAGCGGCCCGACGAAATGCTTCCCCGCGATGCTCACCGCCGCGTGCAGTTTTTGCGTCCAGCCTGCCGCATCCCATTGGGTATGCGCGGACGCGGCGTCGGTCCCGGCGATTACGTCACCGCCGTGTTCGACTTGAAAATCAAAGGCGCGCGCCTGACCGTGCGCTGAAAGCCCCGGGGCAGCGAGCGTTGCTGCGCTGTTCGGTTGCCAGTCGATCAGCGCATTTCGGAGTTCAATTGCGCCGCGCGGCGCGTGAGCGGCGCCAAACTGCTGATCGAGCGCGCTCGCACATGCGGCGGCGGCCGTCCCGACGGACGCATTCTCGTTCCAGCCGATGATCTGCGCCTCCAGACTGCGTGGCCGCCGATCGACCCGAAGCGTGAATCCGGGATTGGCTGCCGTAAAGGCTGCAGCGACGGCATCGAGTTCACTTGACGCGAGTTTCCCCTCCGGAGTCGAGGCATACGCCGATTGCTGGTCCTGCGACCAGCTCCAGCGCTCGGATAAACCGTCCCCAGCCCTCAGATACGCGCGCAATGCGAGAAGTCGTCGATCGACCCCCGCGATTCGAGATAGCGTATCGATGACCCGCGGCGGTAAGCCCGCGCTGGCTTGCACGACCCACGCCTCCTGAGTCGGCTCGTTAGAAGCCGCCGCCGCGGTATGTCGCGATGCGAGTGTGCCGGATAGAAAAAATCCCGTCGCTATCGCCAGCAGCCCAAGCGCATTGAGAGCCCTCATGGTTCGAACACGACCGGCGTGCCTTTGCTGACGAGTGCGGCGAGTTCCAAGGCGTCCCAATTCGTGAGTCGTACGCATCCGTGTGACTCCGCATAACCAATGCGCGACGGTGCCGGCGTACCATGAATTCCGTAATGCGGCTTGTTGAGGTCGATCCAAATGTCACCGACGGGATTGTTCGGGCCCGCCGCAATCGTCACTTTCGCAGTGCCGGGATCCGAGTCCCAGAACAGGTCCGGGTTGTAGTTGTAGCTTGGGTTTCGTACGACCCCGGTAACGAGCCAGTGGCCTAACGGCAACGGGTCGTGCTCGCTGCCGCTCGTGACGGGAGCGTGAAAAATGATTTGATCGTCTCTGTCGTAAACTGTGAGAATCGCCCCGTGCTGAGAGACGACGACTTTGACGGGCCCACTATGAGAGCGCACGCGCTCATGGGTGTCGACGCGCTTCGAAGCGCTTTCCCCGGCCATATCGGCGCTGCGCGCCGCGTCAGACAAGTTCGGTACGCGGATTTCCTCCCCTGCGGTGAACCGCGCACGAGGGTTGAGCCGCTCGAGGAGCGCGGGTGCCGCGTGAAATTCTTCGCTGAGCTCTTGGAGCACGGAAGTGTAATAAAGACCAGGGAGCTTGGACTGCGCCAGCATGTCTGGCGGAATGGTCGCGCTGAACGGTCCGGCCGCCTCCTCCGCCGTGATCGTGTGGGACACGATCGGAACAATTGCACCCGCACCGAGCGTCGAGAGCAGCAACTTGCGGCCCCGCGCACCGGCCGGAATTCCCCGCGCCTCGCGGAACGCGATCAGCGCATTGCCGGCGTTTTTGCCGCGTGCGCCGTCGATCTCGCCGGGCGAGAAACCGGCGCGATCCAGAAGCACCTGCAGGTCGAGTTCCGAGACTGCCACGGACGCGGTCGGCGCGGCCGGCTGCTGCGCGGCAATCGAGAGATGCGAGCCTATCGACAATGTGGCGATCGCGGCCAACATCGACAAAGACTTGAGCTTGCGTTTCATGGTCCACGATTTCCTGGAGCGACGACGACGACCGGCGTTCGACGCTACCGCGTTTTGGGCTCGTGCATCTGTCTGCAAGCCAACACAGGGCGCACTATCGTCGTGTGGATCGATCCCCGCGGGCAATCGGGGCCACGAGTGCCGAGTACTCAGCCGTTGGAACGCACGATCTGCGCAATTAGACCCTGAGGATCGCCGTCGGCGGCCAGGCCCGCAATCGCTCCGGCACGCTCGCGCTCGGTGCGATTCTGACTTGCCTTGAATTTCCCTTCGAGCCTCTCGACCGCAATCTCAAAACCAACGATCGCCCGTAGCATGCGATCCACGTATTCGCTCGGCGCGTCGCTGACCTTCCAGGGTCTCGTTCGGGCGCCCTCGTGGCGATTGGTCAAAGCCTCGACCAACGTCCGCAGCCACAGCGGATCCTGCGTGAAAGTGATCCGCCCATGAGCATGCACGACCAAGTAGTTCCAGGTGGGAACGACTTCCCCGGTCTCCGCTTTGGTTGGATACCACGCCGGACTGATGTAGCGGTCGGGGCCGCCAAAGATCGCGAGCACGGAACTGTCCGCAGGCGTGGTTTTCCAGAAATCGTTGCCCCGCGCGACGTGTCCGCGCAGGATCATTTGGTCGCCCGTATTCTGCAGCCGCAGCAGCGGAATGTGATTCGCAACGAGGCCGGACGGTCCCGCAGCAACGAGCACGGCGAGCGGATGCGTATCGACGAATGCGGCAAGCGTCGCTGGATCGTTTTCTTGAAAATGCGCTGGGCGGTACATCGGAGCAGCCTTCAGGCTAGCGCAATCGATACGAGAGATCCACATCGCTCGTCGATATTGCGGCGTGTCTCATTGTCCCTATCTCCCTTTGGCTGCATGAAGCGCCAATGCCCGGTGGTGCAAAAGACCGCTGCCGGAATTCAACTATTCAAATTCGAGTCACCGCTATTCAAATTCGAGTCACCGCTCAAGATCGATGCTGACTTGGGGCATGTTGGATGGATCGCGAGTTGAGGCGGGACCTGGATCAAAGACATTCGACCTGGGTCGAGCCCTTTCCAGCGGCGTAATAGCTACATCTCTTGTAGCAAATAACCTCCGAATGTGTCAAATAAAGTACACGCCGGATGATCAAGGAGTTTGCGCGGGGGTGGGCACATGCATCAAGTTTTGAATGAACGGTCCATTTAGGGTCGAATGACGCGGTGAGCGATCCAACATTCGACTACATCATCATTGGCGCCGGCACGGCGGGCGCGCTGCTCGCAAATCGACTGAGCGCCGACGTGAAATGTCGCGTGTTGCTGATCGAGGCGGGTCGGCGAGACAACTACCCGTGGATCCATATACCGGTCGGCTATCTCTATTGCATCGGCAATCCGCGCACCGACTGGCTTTATCACACCGAGCCCGAGGCCGGCCTCAATGGCCGCGCGCTGCGCTACCCTCGCGGCAAGACCTTGGGCGGCTGCTCCAGCATCAACGGCATGATTTACATGCGCGGGCAATCACGCGACTACGACCATTGGGCACAACTCACCGGCGACAATACCTGGAGCTGGGCCAATGTGCTGCCCGCCTTCAAGAAACACGAGGACCATTACCTCGATGCCGGCGGCAGAGATTCGGAATTCCTCGATTACCATGCGGCGGGTGGCGAATGGCGTGTCGAAAAGCAGCGGCTGCGCTGGGACATTCTCGATGCATTCGCACAGGCCGCACAGCAGGCTGGCATTCCGTCAACCAACGATTTTAATCGTGGCAGCAACGAAGGCGTCGGCTACTTCGAAGTCAATCAAAAAAACGGCTGGCGCTGGAACACCGCGAAGGCTTTTTTGCGACCGGCCTGTTACCGACGATCCAACTTCGAGCTGTGGACCAACGCGCAGGTAGCGCGCGTCATCGTTGCAACCACTGCCGACGGCCGCCCGCGATGTACGGGCGCGCAGGTATGGGACGGCCGCCAGATGGTGACGCCACAAGCGGCACGCGAAGTGATCCTGTGCGCCGGCAGTATCGGCTCGCCGCAGATCCTGCAACTTTCGGGCATCGGTCCGGCCGACCTGCTGCGTGGGCACGGAATCAAGGTCATCGTCGACGCACCGGGCGTCGGGGCGAACCTGCAGGATCACTTGCAGATCCGCGCGGTCTACAAGATCGCCGACGCGCCGACGCTCAATGTGTTGGCCTCCTCGCTCTACGGCAAGACCAAGATCGGCTTGGAGTACTTGCTCAAGCGAACCGGCCCGATGAGCATGTCGCCTTCGCAGCTCGGCGCCTTTACCCGAAGCTCGCCGGAGCATGCATGGCCGAACCTCGAATACCATGTGCAACCGCTGTCGCTCGATGCATTCGGTGAGCCACTGCATGCGTTTCCGGCTTTCACCGCGAGCGTCTGCAATCTGAATCCGACCAGTCGCGGCACGGTGCGCATCAAGACGCCCAAGTTCGACGACGCGCCGGCGATCGCACCCAACTACTTGAGTACTGACGAGGATCGCAAGATAGCGGCCGGCTCGCTGCGGGTTACACGCCGCATCGTGGCGCAGCCGGCGCTGGCGAAGTACCGACCCATAGAGTGGAAACCCGGCCTGCGCTATCAGAGCGATGAGGACCTCGTCCGACTGGCAGGCGATATCGCCACGACCATTTTCCATCCGGTGGGCACGACCAAGATGGGCGCCGACTCCGACACGATGGCCGTGCTCGATGCTCAACTGAAGGTGCGCGGCGTCGAGGCGCTGCGCGTCGTCGATGCCGGCGCCATGCCGACCATTACGAGCGGCAACACCAACAGCCCAACGCTGATGATGGCGGAGAAGGCAGCCGGCTGGATTTGCGCGGCGAGACGCGCGTGAGAGATTTCGACGCTCGTTATATGCGTTGGGGAGTGGCACTCCCAATACTCGCCTCGCAGTTGCTCGTCTTGACGGCCGTAGTTGCAACGGCCGCTCCGCTTGCTGGGCAACAGCCGGCCCAGCCAAAACCCGAAGACACGGAAGTGTGGCAGCCCGTACCGATGATAGTCGCTGCGGGTCGCACCGATGCTGCGCCGCCGTCCGATGCAATCGTCCTATTCGACGGCAAGAACCAAGACGCGTGGGTATCGGCGCAGGACCATTCGCCGGCTCGATGGATCGTCTCCGACGGCATGCTGACGATCAACAAGGCGCCGGGTGTCGGCAACATTGAAACCAAGCGATCGTTCAGGAATTACCAGCTCCATATCGAGTGGAGAATCCCGGAGAATATAGCCGGTAGCGGTCAAGCGCGCGGCAACAGCGGCGTTTTTCTCGCCTCCACCGGGCCCGGCGATGCCGGGTACGAACTGCAAATTCTCGATTCGTACGACAACGCGACGTATGTCAACGGCCAAGCCGGAAGCATTTACAAACAGAGCGCTCCTCTCGTAAACCCCGATCGCAAACCAGGGGAATGGCAGACCTATGACGTCGTTTGGACCGCGCCGACATTCAACGATGATGGTTTGCTCAAGGCTCCCGCCAGCGTGACCGTCATCTTCAACGGCGTGTTGGTGCAGAATCACTTCGAATTGAAGGGTCAAACGCTGTACGTTGGACAGCCGTTCTACAAGAAGCATGGCAGTGCGCCGATTAAGTTGCAGGCGCACGGCGACGACAGCGCGCCGATCAGCTTCAGGAATATCTGGGTTCGGGATTTGCCGTAGATTTTCCGCGCCCTGCTCGATCGACCGAGAAGCCCGTCACGGATTGCGGACACGCCCTGTGAGCCGACGCGACGCGTGTGCACGTCATGGCACGCGATCGTCGCGGCGGGCTGATGCCCCGCCTAGGCCGCGCGATTCGAGTTCACGAAGATCGGCCAGTAATCATTGACACCGTGCGTTCGCGGCTCCGCCGGCGGCGCCAGTTCGGGGAAGTCGAAGTACTCTAGGTATATCTCCGATTCCTGCATGCGCCGCAAGAGTGACATTGTATTGCCGGGACCTCGTCGATCCAACGTGCGCTGGAGCGCAGAGAATGCAACCTCCCCCGGTCAACCAAGCAAGACTGATCATCGACCGCGAGGGCCTGCAGTCGCTGATCGACGCGCTGCTGAGCCGCGATTACGAGGTGCTCGGCCCCACGGTGCGGGACGAGACAATCGTCTATGATGCGATTGCGCGCATTGACGATTTACCGGTCGGGCGGATGGATCAGCAAGAGGCGGGACGCTATCGGCTGCAGCAGCGCGACGACGAGGCATTATTCGGATTTACAGTTGGCCCGCAATCCTGGAAACGCTTCCTGCATCCGCCCGTCGAGAGCCTCTGGACGATGCGTCGAGACGACGGCGGCGTCACGCTCTCGGATTCTGTCGCGCGAGATCGTAAATTCGCGTTTCTGGGCGCACGAGCCTGCGAGATTCATGGGATCGCGATTCAGGATCGGGTGCTTTGCGACGGCCCCTACCCCGACGCCGCTTACGCGATTCGAAGGCAAGATGCGTTCGTCGTGGCCGTCAACTGCGGGCAGGCCGGAAGCACCTGCTTCTGTGTTTCGATGCAAGCAGGACCGAAGGCAACCTCGGGCTTTGATCTGGCGCTGACCGAACTCTTGGAGGGTGATCGGCACGATTTCCTCGTCGAGGTCGGCAGCCCGGTCGGCGCGCAACTGCTCGAGCAGCTGCCCTACCGGCAGGCCACGGACGCCGATCTTGCCTTCGCGGAAAGGGTGGTCGCGCGCACGGCGAACCAAATGGGACGGACCCTGAACACCACCGGCATCAAAGAACTGCTGCAGAGCAATTTGGATCATCCACGATGGGATGAGGTCGCCCAACGCTGTCTGAACTGCGGCAATTGCACGATGGTCTGTCCAACCTGTTTTTGCACGACCGTGGAGGATCACAGCGATCTGACCGGGAGTTGCGCGACGCGCGTGCGCAAATGGGACTCCTGCTTCACCTTGGATTTCTCTTACCTCCACGGCGGCAGCGCGCGCTCAACGGCGCGCTCGCGCTACCGGCAATGGATGACTCATAAGCTCGCGAGTTGGATGGATCAGTTCGGCAGCTCGGGGTGCGTCGGCTGCGGCCGCTGCATCACTTGGTGCCCCGTCGGTATCGACATCACGCAGGAAGCGGCCACAATCCGCTCAAGCCCAAACCTGGGCAAGGGAGAACAGCATGGAGGGTCTTGAGCAGATCCTGGAAAAACACCCGTTCTTTGCGGGCTTCGCGCTCGAGCATCGCGAGCTCGTGGCAGGCTGCGCGCGCAATCATCGTTTCGATGCCGGCGAGTACCTGTGTCGCGAGGGCGACGCCGCCAACGAGTTCTTTCTGATCCGCCACGGTCAGGTGGCCCTCGAGATCAGCGCACCAGGGCAGCTGCCGATCGTGTTTGCCACGCTCGACGAAGGAGAGATCGTCGGCGCCTCGTGGCTGGTCCCGCCCTATCGTTGGCTGCACGATGCACGTGCCGTGACGCTGACGCGCGCGATCGGTATCGACGCCGCATGTCTGCGAGCCAAATGCGAGGCCGATCACCATCTTGGTTACGACATGATGAAGCGATTTTTGCCGGTGCTCGTGCAGCGGCTGCACGCGACTCAGCTGCAGATTCTCGATGTCTACGGCAAACGTTGACCTGGCCGAGGCACGCAACCTCGACCCGATGCGACCGCATCTCTACCGGGTCGAGCGCGTGCGGCGCGAGCTCGTCGATACGACGACGCTCGAGCTTGCACCATTGACCGGTTCCCGCCCGGCCTTCGAACCCGGACAATTCAACATGCTCTATGCGTTCGGCGTCGGGGAAGTCGCGATCAGCATCAGTGGCGCCACCGACGCCACCTGTTTTGTCCACACCGTGCGCGACGTAGGCGCCGTCAGCGGCGCGCTCGCAAAGCTCGACGCCGGAGCCACGGTCGGCTTGCGCGGGCCGTACGGCAGCTACTGGCCGGTCGCAGCAGCCAAAGGGGCCGACGTTCTGTTTGTGGCCGGCGGCCTGGGACTCGCGCCGCTTCGATCCGCGATTTACCAGGTCCTCGCGAATCGAGCTCACTATGGCCGGGTCATCATCCTCGTCGGCAGCCGCAACCCCGCTAGCATGCTGTACGGCGGCGAATTGGCGCGTTGGCGGGAGCGTCTCGATGTGGAAGTGCAACTGACCGTCGACCACGCGGACGCCTCGTGGCATGGACACGTCGGCGTCGTGCCGGCATTAATCCGCCGCGTTGCGTTTGACGCGAACGATGCCGTCGCGATGGTCTGCGGCCCGGAACTCATGATGCGATTCACGGTGAGCGCACTGCGCGAGGCCGGCGTCGAATCCGAGCGGATTTTTCTCTCCTTGGAGCGCAACATGAAATGCGGTATTGGCGTGTGCGGCCACTGCCAGTTCGGGCCCGCGTTCGTCTGCAAGGATGGGCCGGTAATGCGGTTCGATACGATCGCACGGATCCTTGCCGTGCGGGAGATTTGAGATGAGTGCGCGTACGCGTCCCCGGCTCGCGGTCTGGAAATTCGCCTCGTGCGACGGCTGCCAGCTGTCCTTGCTCGATTGCGAGGACGAATTCCTGACACTGGCCGGCGCGGTCCAGATCACGAATTTCCCCGAGGCCTCGAGCGCCGTCGAAGCCGGCCCCTATGACCTGTCGCTCGTCGAGGGGTCGATCACCACCGCGCATGATGCCGAACGCATTCGAGCGGTGCGCGAGCAATCCAAGCATCTGATCACGATCGGCGCCTGCGCGACGGCTGGCGGCATTCAGGCGCTGCGCAATTTCGCCGACATCAACGACTTCATTGCCGCCGTCTACGCTTCGCCCGAATACATCACGACACTCGCGACTTCGACTCCCATATCGGCGCACGTACCGGTCGACCTCGAACTTCGTGGCTGCCCTATCAACAAAGCGCAACTCATCGAGGTCATTGCCGCGTACCTCGCCGGCCGCAAGCCGGCGATTGGCGCCCATAGCGTCTGTATCGAGTGCAAGCAGCGGGGATGCGTCTGCGTCATGGTGCAAGGCGTACCCTGCCTCGGCCCGGTCACGCATGCCGGATGCGGCGCGATTTGCCCGGCTTACCGGCGTGGCTGCTACGGCTGCTACGGTCCGATGGAAAGCCCGAATACGGCTGCGCTCGCGCGCGAATGGCAGGCATTGGGCGCCACGCCGCGCGACCTGCAGCGCGTTTTTCGCAGCTTCAACGCGGCCGCCAAGCCGTTTTCGACCGAGAGCGCAGCCCATGGCGACTAAGACGATCCGCGTCGACTACCTCACTCGCGTCGAAGGTGAGGGTGCGCTCGACCTGGAGATCAGCGAAGGCCGGGTTACGGCTGCGCAGCTCAGGATCTTCGAGCCACCGCGCTTTTTCGAGGCACTGCTGCGTGGACGCGGCTATACGGAAACGCCGGACATCGTCGCGCGCATCTGCGGGATCTGCCCCATCGCCTACCAAATGAGCGCGGTACATGCCATTGAGAATGCGTTTGGCGTCAAGGTCGAGGGACAGCTGCGCGCCCTGCGGCGGCTGATCTATTGTGGCGAGTGGATCGAAAGTCACGCGCTGCATGTGATCATGCTGCATGCACCGGATTTCCTCGGCTTCCCCGACGCCATACAAATGGCGCGCGAACATGGGGATCTGGTGCGCGGCGGGCTCGCCATGAAGAAGGCCGGCAATGAGCTCATGCGGGTGTTGGGAGGGCGCGAAGTTCACCCGGTCAACGTCAAGGTCGGAGGCTTCTACCGCGCGCCGAGTCGTGCCGAGTTGGCCCCGGTGGCCGAGAGCCTCGCGCGCGCCCACGAGATCGCGGTCGGCCTCGCGCGTCGGGTCTCGGCCTTTTCGTTTCCGCAGTTTGAGCGGGACTATGAGTTCGTGGCGCTGCGGCATCCGCACGAATATCCGTTCAACGAGGGTCGGCTGGTCTCGAATCGCGATATCGATATCGAGATCGCCGATTACGAGACCGAGTTCGAGGAACGCCAAGTCGCGCACTCCACGGCGCTTCACTCGATGCTGAAGCGGCGCGGCGCCTATCTGGTCGGACCGCTTGCGCGCTATGCGCTCAATTTCGATCGCCTGCCGGCCTCCGTCCAGACACTCGCGCACGAATGCGGACTCGGCACGGTCTGCCGAAACCCCTTCAAAAGCATCATCGTGCGCGCACTCGAGATCGTCTATGCCTGTGAGGAGGCGTTGCGGCTGATCGGTGCGTATGAACCTCCCGCGCTGGCCGCCGTGCCTGTGACTCCCCGAGCCGCGACCGGATTTGGCTGCACGGAGGCCCCGCGCGGCTTCTGCTGGCACCGCTATGAGTTCGATGCCGAAGGCACGATCCGCACGGTGCGCATCGTGCCCCCCACCTCGCAGAACCAGCCGAGCATCGAGGCGGATCTGGCCGCGCTCGCCACGACAATATTGGATCAACCGGAACAGTTCATTCGCGACCGGTGCGAACAGGCGATCCGCAACCACGACCCGTGCATTTCATGCGCGACCCATTTCTTAGCATTGTCGATGCGTCGAACATGATCCGGACTGATGATCGCAGCGCCGGCTCTCGCAAGGTGCTCGTCGTCGGTCTCGGCAACTCGGACCGAGGCGACGACGGTGTCGGTGCGGTCGTCGCACGCGAGCTCGTCGGTCGGGTGCCGCCGGACGTCGTGGTCAAGGTGCGGAGCGGCGATCTGCTGTCCTTGATTGACGATTGGGATGGATTCGATGCGATCGTCTGTATCGACGCCGCAGCTCCGGCCGGCGCCCATGGCCGCATTTTCCGACTCGATTTGAATTCGACCGAGTTGCCGAGGAACCTCCGCGTGAGCTCGAGCCATGCCTGGGGGCTCCCCGAGGCGATCGCGCTCGGCCGCTCGCTGCAACGGGTGCCCCGGCAGATCATCGTCTACGCGATCGAGGGCAATTCGTTTGACGGCGGCGCGGCGCTGACACCCGCCGCGGCTGCGGCAGCGCATGTGGTCGCCGATCGGGTCGTCGCGGAGGTCGGTCGATTGCGCTCTGCCTAGCGGCAAGCGTGCGCCGCATGGCCGGATGACAATCGTCCATCGCTCGTTTGGTCTAATGGTTCTCTTGCGTCTTTGGCGGCAGCAGTTCGGCCGGCGCCTTAGGTAGCGCGTCGAGGGTCTTGGCGATTTCCACGATGCGGCGGACGTTGGAGCTGCGATCGGTCAAGATCAAGGCGTTGCGATCGGGAAACGCGGCGAGATGCGCGTATTGGGGCAAGAGCGGGCGGAGGATGGGCACCAGTTGGGCGGCGCTGATGTTCTTCATTGTCATTACGACGGTGATGAATTCGTCGTCGAGTCCTTTGATATTGTCAGGCGTCGTAATCGGTGTCGGCGCTTGGCGAGTGTCGGCGCTTGGCGAGCGTCGGCGTTCGGTAGTACCTCGACCAAACCGTCTCGCTCGATGGTGACGTACCCGTTGATCTGCAGGATGGAGAGTAATTGTGGGTAGGTTACGTCCTGCCGCTGCAGACTGCCGAGGTCGATCGTTTGTTGTAAACGCGGGTCCCAGACGAACTTCTTGTGATCTTTCACGCCGATATCGCGCAACAGGACGCGCAGATCCGTTTCTCCGAGATTGGGCACTTTGGGCGTGCTAATGCTTGCCTTAGCTTCTGGTTCCTCTGCTATGACGAGCGCTGGGGATAGCACGAATATGGCGGTGACAGCAGGCAGTAGGGCTTTCATCGGGAATCTCCTTGTCGCAGGTTGCGACCCGAGATATTGATCGTCGTTCATTCGATTGAAGCGATCCCACGGCAGGCATCTTCGTTCGAGTGCACGGGGAGGGCGAGGCGCCCGTATAGGTCGAGCTGCTCCTTTATCGAAGAGCGCGTAGCACGGAATTGCTGATCGGCAAATCGCGACCCAGATTGATGCCGGTTCCGGTGCGCGATTGATTCGGGTCATATAGGAATTTGTTATAGAGCGGATGTTCCACCAAGGTGACTTCGACTTCGGAAATCTCCGACTCGCTGATGTTGCCATCGCTGCGCCCAATGGCGCGTTGGGCGACGGAATCCGCGGCGATCATGACTCGGCGATCGGCCGGTGTGAACGGTTTCGCTGGCGGGGGCCGATTGTCAACCGCCGGATCGAAGGTCGGATCTCCCGACGCGCCATTTCAATTATAGATCGAGTCGGCGATGTACGCGACGGCCTCGTTCGTCAGTCGGCGAACTGTAGTGCCCTTCCAGGAGGCAAACACCGCGTGTGTACTTTCATGGACAATGAGCATTTCCTCGTGAATGGTATTTGCGAACAAGGGGTGAGGAGGCTCCACGATTGCTGCGCCGTGACCGGGATCGCGCGACTCGAATCCGCCCGAGCCCTGACCTTGATAGTCATTGCGGACATCGAGCCCAACAACGGCATCTACCCGTTGCAACAGCGCCAGGGCAACATAGGAATAGTCGAGGCCGGTAATGCGATGTGCTCCAAACGCCAGCATGATTTTCTGACAACGCGACGACATCAAGGTCGCGCGGATCTTTTCACGGTATCGTTGGCTCTCGGTCATGACGTCCGTGCCTCGTCGTCGCCTAGTGGCGATTGGATTGCGCTTCGCATCATTTCTTCCTTGAATGCCGAGCGATTTTCGGTGTGGACTCCAAGATAGACCCATCCGTTTCACGACGTCAATGGTTCGGTCTGGCCTCGCAGATTAATTGTCAATTCTGCTCGGCTTTCGAGGAGGCGGGCGGCCGCGGCGTCTTGCGCCAGAATCCCCCGGCGCCGAGCGCGCGCCATGCAATGGGCAGCCAGCGGACCAGCGCAAAAGCGAGCCATAATGCCCAGGCCAACATCAAGGCTTTGTACCACCAGAGGGACAGCGAGAAGACCCATGGCCTCGGCAAAACGCCGGGTGCCCGATCATTGAACCAACTCAATTCGTTGGCGCGCTGGCCCGAACCGGCAATACCCATGTCAGGATTCGCCAGCAATCCGAATGGAATCGCCGCAATCAACGAAACCACCGCAGCCAACGACAATAGGATGAGCGCGAGCTGCAACAAGTTGAACTTGCGTTTGCTCATCTGTTGCACGTCAAGTTCCTCCCGCCAGCTCATTGCGAAAATCCACACGGCAAACAGCAGCAATACGGACCACGAAAACGTGCTCAGGCCCAAACCGAGAATGAGCCATTCGTGGCTGCGCAATGGCGCGCGGCGACTGCGACCCAAGGCGACTGCGAACACGCACAGGACGATCAACTCGCCCCAGTACAGGATTGCGGGACCGACGCCGCTGCCGCCCGCGCACAACACCCAACGGTCGAGCGGTAGGCGCATCACGATGCCGACGTTGCTGCTCGGAACTCGCAAGTCCACCGGCAGCGGTCGCGTCAGCGACGTAATCTCGTCGTCCGACTGCCAACGAATTTCGACGCGATGTGCTCCCGGCAGCAGGGCCAGCGGCAGCTCATCCTTGTCGGTTTGGACCGGGACCGTTGCGCCGTCGACGCTGACCGACGTGACACGAACCGCGGGCGGTAATTTCACGACGTGGCGATCGCCCCGGGTGCTGCGGTAGCCGAATTGCAGTAGCGCATTCGTCGAGCGCTTGCCCAATTGGTACTCGAGCAGGACCGTGTCGACGGCAAGCGTGTCGCCCTTTGCAGCGGACGGACGGGAGACCGTGAGCGTCAAGGTTTCGCCGGCGCGCGGAAAATATTCGAAGGTCCAATCGCCCGACTGAAGATTCTCCGGCATGACCGCCGGCACACCGGCAAATTCGGCGTGCCATGCGGGGCTGACTCTGAATACCCATGCTTCGCTCCATGGCTTGTCGACCGCCGCGGTCAACGTCAAGGTATCGCGATACGACAAACCCGAATGCCAGGTAAATTCGGTGGCGTCGGAATCAAAGCCGACCAACACGCTGGTTCCGCCCTTGGTCTCGATGCCGTTGCTGAGCACGGACTCCCCGGCGAGCAGCGGGATTTGCAGCGTGATGCCGCCCCTGTCGGGCGCGAGCCGCTGCACGATCGTTTGGACCGACCAATTCAGATCCAGCGCGAATTCGCGGCGAACGCGCACATAAGGTGCAAGTTGCGCGCCGCCTTGCGATGCGTCGGCTTCGTGACCGGACATGCGACGGCGCAGCAGCTCGATCGTATTCCCAAGCAGCCTGCCCGCGTTGACGCCCGATACGTCCCATCCTTCGCCGCTGACGGTAATCACGCGAGGCACTTGCGGGAACTGCACTTGAATCGAATCGGCCGCCGGCAGGCTTCCGCTCAACTTGACGAGATGCGCGCCGGGCTTCAATGCAATCCAGATCTGCTGATCGCCGTCTCGATACACGCCCGGCACCGCAAGGCCGTCCACCGTGATTGTATCGAGGTCAAAGCGCTGGCCCGCGGTAGGCAGCGCGACCGCGACCGAACTCAAGGCCGAGACGTCGAGGCTCGCATCCAGGCTCTTCGGCGTCAGCAGCACGCGCGCGGCCATGATCTCGGCGCAGGTCGGAACGCATTTGGGAGGTCGCGTTAGGCGAGTCTTTAGGTCAGTGAGCAGCTCCTTATCCGGCGTGCTGTACGCGTGACCCGCAGTGCCAACGAGCGCACAGACGAGTGCCAACGCGATCGTCACGGCAGCGGGGGCGCGCCTCGAGAACAATCTTTGCCAGCGGGCTTTCAAGTCGAGGTTGCCACGCAGCAACTGCGTGCATAACACGGCGAGCAAGGCAACACTGAGTACGCGCCAGAGGCCAACGAGCCATGGAGGCAAGATCACGAAATGCACCGTTTGCGCGGCGTCGACCGGACCGCTCCAATTGAACGAAAAAGCCGCGTAACGCCAATTCGGGATGCCGGGGCCCGCTTGCACCAAGGTTCCCGGCGCAAAACGCTCTAACGGAATTCGAGTCGAACCAACCGAGGCCGCCGTACCTGCGGCGGCGATCGAGCCCACAGCCTGCATCATCGGCTCGGGCGACGGCGCATAGTTCGGCGGCGCCAGCGCCGCGCGCGCACCCGCCCTCATGTATTCGACCGATTTCGCGACGCCGACTGGTTGCTGCAGAGCATGGCCCGCTAGCTCGGCGAGCTGCGGGTAAAACGCGAAGCGAAGCTGGGCCACGGCAAACGGGACGGATACCACTAACAGCGCGCCAAGCAGGATATTTCGCGCCATGGTCGAGAGCGTCCGCGGCCAACCCGCCGGCGCCGCTCGCATCGAGACGGCGGCCACCAGTACCAAGAGAATCAGCCACGCCAACAGCCGATTGTCCTGATGCACCAGGGTGATCGTCGCAAAGGTGACCGCGGCATAAGTCCAGCCGAAGAGCCGCAAGGCGATCACCGAAGTCAGCGACAACAAAAACAGATCCAATAGTCCCCAACGCTCGATCCATGATTCCGGCGCACTGTCGGCGCCGAACGCGGCAAATAGACGGTGGCCGGGAGGCAAGTTGAGCACGCCGTCCACATGATCGAAGCGCTCGTTCCATCCGCTTGCCGGCATAGCGCCGCCGGATTTCTCGATTCGCGCGACGGTCGCAAGATTCACGATCGGAGCTCTGAGCTCGACGCCCGTCAGCGCCGCCCCGTCGGCCTCGGTAACCAGCAAATTGTCGGCGCCGCTGGCAGCGCGCATCAGGCGATACGGTGCTCGCATATCGAGGCGCCACCCGGTGCGCATCTGCCCCGAAATCTGGTCGACGGCCGTAAAGCCTTGGCGCGCGAAGTCCAAGTACAACTCGCGCTGCAAACTCAAGTGATTGACTTCCTGCGGCGAAATTCCGCGGCTGCGTTCCGTCATCTGCAGAACGCCTCCCGATGCGATCCGGTAACTCGGCAACCGGCGCCATTCTCGAGGCACGTTCGCCTGCGCCGGATCGATGCCCTCGCCGCCCTCCAAGGCCGCCACTCGGAGCCGATCATCGGCCGCGTAGCTCCAGATCTCCTGTTTCGGCCAAACACCCAGTGCCTGTGGCAGCGTGATTTTTCCCAACTCGGCCGCCGCACGCGCCTTCAATTTGACGGTCCAGCTGCCTGGCCGCACCTGGACGTGCAAATGTCCATCGGGGCCTATGTGCGCCGGGAGTTCGCTGTCGAGGGACATCGCTTCAAAGCCTTGCGGCAAAGCCGTGGAGAATGCCTCCTCGCGAGCATCGCCGGCGACTTGCAAATTCAGATTGGTTTCGAGTATCGCCGGGATCCCATCGCTGAGCAGTCGATAAACATGAACTTCGAGCTGTTGCGCAACTTGCGCTTCGTGTCGCTTGCCGAGCCAAACGGCGCCTTCGGGTCGGTCGGCTTGCTCCACCTTCTTGCCGTCGAGGCTCAAGGAAACGAGCGCCGATTGAGCAGGGACTGCCAACGATTCAGGCCGATTCGACCACGCAAAGCTCCCCGCGAGTGTGAAAGAACCTTCCGATACCCGGACCTGGGGGATACCGTCGCGCGCGACGACCGCGGCAACGGCGCCATTGACCGTCACCGCGCGGGGCCAGTATTCCAAGTTGCCGGGCAGCGGCACCCACCCTTCCGCAAAGCTCACCCAGGTCTGCGTGAAGTGTCCACCGCTTTGATTGAGCTCTAGGTTGAGGCGTCCCGGCCACGCACATATTCGATTGCTCTCGCTGCTGCCGTCGGTACCGGCAAAGAATGGGCAACGTCTAAATTCCTGCCCGTCCTGCACCCAGGCTTGCCAGCCCTCGAGATCCTTCGGTATCGGCGACTGCGCCTGCGCAAGCGAATGGCACAAGAGCGCCAATGCCGCCGTCTGCATCCATGTCATCGGTCTCACTGCGCACTCCCGTCACTATGCGATCGCAAGCCCTACCCGGATGTTTGCCGATCGTTATGCCGAAAGCAATAAGTCCTTTGCAGCCTCGTCCGCTCCAGCAAAGCAGAGTCATCTCGCGGCTAACCGCGCGGCGGTTGATCGATCCAGGTCCAATCCTTGCTGGAACCCCTGCAGCCGCCGCCGGGCGCACCCGTCCAGGCGCGTCCGTGCACGATGCGCCCGGTAGGCGCTCCCGTCGGCTCTCCGTCCTTCAAGGCAAGCTTGCCGTTGACGAGGACATCAGTGACGCCGCTTGCATACTGCATCGGATCTTTATACGTCGAGTGGTCCTGAATTGTCTTCGGGTCGAACACGACGACGTCGGCAAACGCACCCGCCCGTAAGCGGCCGCGATCCGGGAGCGACAGTACGTCGGCCGGCAGCGCGGTGAGTTTGCGAACCGCTTCCTCGACTGAGAGCACGTGATCCTCGCGTACATACTTGGCAAAAATCCGCGCAAAATTGCCGTAGGCGCGCGGATGGGTCGAGGAGAGCAGGAACACTCCTTCCGGCGCACTCGACTCGGCATCCGAACCGGAGCTGACCCAGGGTTGTGCGAATTGGCGTGGAATATTGTCCTCGCTGATGATCGTATAGGCCGCAGCGGCCCCGGCGTCATCCTCGATCACGAGGTCGATGAGTGCATCCTCCGGGCTGGTACCGCGCGCATGCGCAATCTCGGCAATTGTTTTGCCGATCAGCGGCTTGAGTGCCGCGTTCTTGATGCTCAAGACCAATATGCCGTCCGCACCGGCCTGATGAAATAAATTCTCCCAATCCTGCGGATGTTGCTCGCGCATCGCCGCGAGCACCTTGGCACGCACTGCCGGATCCTTCAGGCGCGCGAGCATCGCTTCTTGGCCGCCATCGTGGACCCATGGCGGCAAGGAAGCGTCCAAAGACGTTCCGCCGGCGGTGTACAAGTACATATCCGACGTGATGCGCACTCCCGATGCGCGCGCCGCGTTGATCATGCCGAGCACCATGTCGCGCTTGTCCCAATTCTCGCGTCCCATCAATTTCAAATGATGGATTTCCGCGGGCGCGCCGCTCTCTCGAGCGATTTCGATGGTCTCTCGCACCGCCTCTTCGATGTGGTCGCCCTCGCTGCGCATATGGGCGGTATAGATGCCGCCGCAACGCGCCGACTCTCGTGCCATCGCGATGAGTTCCGGCGTTTTGGCATAGCTCATTGGAGCGTAGATCAACGCGGTGGTGACGCCGAGCGCGCCCTCTTCCATCGCGTTTCGCACGAGGGCGCGCATCGCGATCAATTGATCGGGCGTTGGCGCTACGTCGGCCTCGCCGAGCACGTTGACCCTGACCTCTCCCTCTCCGACGAAGCTCGCCACGTTGGGCGCAATTCCCCGCTGTTGCAAATGCTCGAGATATTGACCGAGGCTGCTCCACGCCACTTCGTATTTGAGATCGCCCTCGCGCTCGACCATTTTCCTTGCCATGTCGGGGGACAACGGACCCATGGATTGCTCGGTGAACACGTCGAGCGTCACCCCTTGCTTCAATCCGCTGACCGCGCGTCCATCGATCAGCAGTGACTCCTCGGAATGGCCCATCATGTCGATGAAGCCCGGCGCGACCGCCCGACCATGGGCATCGATTTCGCTGCGCCCTTTGTAGCCGCGACGCGCGCCGACATACGCGATGCGATCGCCATCGATCGCGATTTCGCCCAAAAAGGGTTTTCCGCCCGAACCATCGTAAACAATCGCATTGTGGATTACCACGTCATGAACGCGCGGACCCGCCGCCCAGGCAGGGGCGCTCGCTACGCTCAATGCCGCGAAAAATACGCCGCTGCATCGTACAAAGCGCGGCGGGGATGGTCGAACCATGTCGTTCTCTCCGTGTGACTGAAATCAGCAAATGATCGATCGCGTCGCCGACCCCGTGGGTCGCACCGTCAGCGATGCTCGAGACTGCCGCGCCACAGCCGCATCGCGCCGAGCGTCAACAGGGGCAATACATAAATCGCGAGAAAGATACACGCGAGTGCGCGATAACCGTTGGCGATGAGCGCAACCAGTCCCACTCGATCGGCCAGCAGCATGCAGCCGACCAGCAGCGCAAGCGTGATCCATAATCGCGTGCCGCCGCTCATCGCCGCGCCGCGCCGCCGACGCCAGGCGGCGGCAACTCGCTCGTTGACGGCGTGAACCGCCGCGGTACCGCTTTCGAGGAGCGCCGCGAAAATCATCGCTTGAAACAGCAAATGAAATACGGGAAGGTTCAACCGCTGCAACAGAAAGTCCGACGGCAAGGTCTCGTTCGCAATCGCGGGATAATACGCGACCATGCAGGTGAAGAAGAGCACGGCCGGCAGCATCGCGAGGGGCCCGGCGATGAGGCCGGCCACGATCGCGTCGCGGTTGCCGGTCATGTGGCGCACGACCGGCAAAATGACCACCGCACCGACGATGTTGTAGCCTGCGTAGGTGAGCCCGCCGAGCATCCAGCCGTCCATCGGGGTCTGCGCGGCGTACGCGGCCGTGATGCGATCGCCGAAGTGGGTAAAGCCGAGCACCACGAACAGAATATAGACGCCGTACAGCATGATCGACGCATATTTGAAGAGGCGCTCGACCGACGTATTGCCGAAGGTCGCAAACAAGGCGATCGCAGCCATCAGCGCGAGCGTACCCGCGATCTTGGGTACACCGAACACCGCGGTACCGATTGCGCCCGCCGCGGCGCCGAACACCGCCAGAATGAGAATCACGAACAGGATATAGGCAATCTCGAACACCACGCAGCCGGGTCCGAGCAGCGCACGGAAGAACGCGTGATAGTCGCGCGCACCGCTCGCTCTTGCGAAAAGAAAGGTGACGATGCACACGGCGCTCCAAATCGCGGTGGCAAGCATCATCGCGGCCAACCCGCCCCATGGGCCGCTGGGCAGAAAGAACTCCGCGAGTTCGCGGCCGGTTGCGTAGCCGCCGCCAATGACGACGGCCTTGAATGCGAGGCCCGGCAGCACCAGGCGTTGAAACCACGATGCGCGCTGCGCGCCCTTCACGGCGGCGCCGCGGCTTCCGGTACCCGCTCCGCTTCGATGCGCCGCGTCGTGCGATCGAGCGTCGGCGCGGACATCAGTAATTCAGTCCGAAGCCGATCAGTTTGAACACGAATGCGATCCACAGCACGATGAATGCCGCGATCGTGAGCACGATGCTCCAGAGCTTCGCGGGCCAACGGCGTGTTCCGCGCCATACCGCCCGCAGATTCCACAGCATCAAGCCGAACCCGCCGATAAATGCGACGAAGCCGAGTATTTGTGCGAGACGGACCACCCCATCAAATTTGGATGCGAGATTGTTGTTGTCCTTGAGCATCATGGTCAGCGTCACGGCCCAAAGGCCGAAAGCTGTGCAAATGAGGATCGCAGCGAACTTGCTCAGCCGATATGCGCGCAGCGACGAACGATCGAGGACGAGCGTCGCGCCATAGCGGCGGCGCACGATCGCGATCACCGGCCACGACACGGCCGTGATCAGCAGCGCCGCCAGACTGGCGCACAAGGCCGGCAGCAACCAGGCACTGTCCCGATACCACGGAGCTCGTTCGAATACCATGAATGCGGACAATTCATCGATACTGTAGCGCACGATCTTGCCGTCGACCACTTTGGCCGCGAGGCGTTCATGACTTCCGGTGTCGCGCCACAGGAATGGCGCGATCTCGACCCAATGCCGCGGTTTGCCGTTCAATCCAGGAATCGGCACGAGCAACTGGCCCTTGTCGTCGACGCTAATCTTGGCCTGGTCGAACAATCCGACTGCCGCCAAAAAATTGGACTGCGAGCCGCGCGAATTGACCCAAGTACCTTTGAGCATCGCCGCATGCATTGCGGCCGTCTTTTCGTCGACGCGGTCGTATTTCCCGTCATCCGGGAAGTAACGATCGGCGAAGTCGGCGAACAACGCGCCGCGCAAGCCGCCGGCCGCGCCGTCCTTGCCCAAGCTGTTGACCGACAAATAGAGACCGACGTTTTCCTTGAGGAATAGATGCAACGAGGTGTGGAAGTATTGCGTATCGCCGAGGTGTCCGATGACCTCGCGTCCGTTGATGTTGGTTTCGAAAAATCCCAACTCCATCCGGTTGAGCGGCGGCAGCAGCGTCAAAGGGCTGTTGTGCATCAACTGCGCCGTCTCTGCGCGCAGAATGCGATTACCGCGGTATTCGCCGTCTTGCAGATGCGCGATCATGAAATGCGCCATGTCTTCGGCGGGAGAAGACATCGCGCCGGCGGGCGCCGGGCCGACGATTTCGAACGGCCGAGGCGCGTCGGAACCGAGTTCATAACCTTTGGACATCAGCGGTACGAGGTCCGGCGGCAACGGCTGGCGAAAGGTCGAGTGCTTCATGTCGAGTGGCAGGAAAATGTGCCGGTCCAAGTAATCGTCGAACGTCTCGCCGGACACGCGCTCCACGATGTAACCGGCGAGCGAGGCGCCGTAATTCGAATACGCAGGGGTGGTCCCGGCAGCGAACACGCGCTCGGGCACCCATTGCTTGAGGAGTGCGTCGAAACGGGGCGCCTTGGGGTCCTCGGAAATGATGTCTTTGGCCTGCTCCTCGAAACCGGCGACGTGCTGCATGAGGTTTCGCATCGTGACCGGCTCACCGTCGCGCGGCGGAATCTTGAAGTCGAGATATCGATTGACGTCGACATCCAAATCGATCTTGCCCTGCTCGACCAACTGCATGACTGCGGTCCACGTGACCAGCTTCGAGACCGAGCCCGGTCTGAATAGCGTCAAGCGCGGATCTACGGGGGTTTGATCGGCCACATCCGAGTAGCCATAGCCGCGTTCAGTCAGGATTTGCCCGTCCTTGACGACGGCGACGACGGCGCCCGCGATGTCGCCCTTCTTCAATGCATAAGGCAGATAGCCGTCGAGCCACGCCTCGAGGTCCTGCGCCGTCAAGGCGGTTGCGGTTGATCCAGCCGCCGATGGCGGCGCAGCTGAATTGGCCGCGTTTTGGCTCATGCTCGTCGAGGCGGCCGGCGTGCTGCCGGGCGCAGCCATCGATGCGGTCGAGAGCACCAGTAATGCGGCGCCGAGCATTTTCATCCTAAGCATGATTTCTCCACTTGCGAGCAGGTCGCAGTACTCGACAGCTCTCGTCAGATCTGGTCAGGTGAGGCAGGCTTGCACGAGCCGGTCGAAGTCCGCCCCGCCTCGTATCGGATCTGCCACCGGCAAACCGAAGCGCGCGCTTTCCCGGGCGATCAATTCCGACGCGGCGTTCGCATCGAGTCGTGCCGTATTCAAGCTGATGCCGGCGCAGCGAATTGCCGGATTGGTGCGCCGGCCAAGCCGCAGATTCATCTCGATGGTCTCTTCCATCTGCGGAACCGCAAATGCCGGATGACCGAGCATGTGGGTACGATTCGGTTCGTGGCAAACGACGATGACGTCGGGTTGACTACCATGCAGCAAACCCAAAGAGACGCCCGCATAGGCGGGATGGAACAGCGAACCCTGGCCTTCGATCACGTCCCAGTGCTCGGCAGGCGCATCCGGACTGAGCATTTCGGCCGCGCCGGCCTCGAAATCCGCAATGACCGCGTCCATCGGGATTCCGTGGCCCGAGATCATGATGCCGGTCTGTCCGGTCGCCCGGAAATCGACGTCGACACCACGCGCCGCGAATGCCCGGGCGAGCGCAAGCGCGCTGTACTTCTTACCGAGCGCGCAATCCGTGCCGACCGTCAGCAACCGCTTGCCCGATCTCTTGCGACCCGAAGCAACCGGGATTCTCTGCGGCGGCGTGCGCACGTCGATCAGACGGCGCCCGCGACGCTCCGCGACGCTCTTGAGAGAGGGCGTGTCATTGAGCTTCGTGTGCATGCCGCTGATGATATCGAGCCCTGATTCGAGAGCTTCGATCAGCGACGGCAGCCAACTCTCGTTGATGACGCCTCCCGAATTCGCGACGCCGATGACGAGCGCGAGCGCCCCGCGTGCGCGCGCCTGTTTGGGCGTCAAACGCGGCAAGTCTGCGGTGACGGTCGCGCCGGCACAGGACCATTCGCCGATGCAGCGCTCACTGGCCCAATCGCGCAGGCCGAAAGCCGTTTTGGCGTAACCCGGCTCGGTCGTGTCGCCGAGAAACAGCAAGTAGGGTTGCGGCAACTTCGTTACGTCCGACTTGTCGAGCGCGCGATCCATGATCATTCGGCAACGGCCTTTAGAATTTCGCCGACAGCGTGACGCCGACGGTGCGCGGTTGAATGACGCTCAACTCACCTGCCAAGCCCGGCGCACCGCTGCTGAAGTAATCGGTAATGCCGCGCGCATCGCTTAAATTCTTGCCGTAAACCGTGACGCGGTAGCGCGTGTTCTCCAGACCGGCACGAACAGCGATAGTGTCATAGCTCGGCAAGCCCACCTGGGCGGGAACTGTCGCGGCGGAACTCGCGAAGTCGGTACTCCTCGTGCCGATATAGCTCCAGGTGGCGCCGGTGAAGGCTTTGTAGTCAGCGAACGCAGCCCATTCGTATTCGCCGTCGAGCGACGTACTCCATTTCGGCGCGAAAGGCAGCGGGTCGCCGGACTGGGCGTTCACGCCCGGCGCGGGCGAGGTCAGTTCCGCGTCGGTGAAAGCTCCGGTCCAGGTTAAATTCAGGCCATTCACCGGTACGACTCCGAAGGTCCATTCGAGTCCCTGGCTCCGTGCCTTGCCGCCGTTGCCGTTGACACCGAACGAGTCGACGTATTCGAGCAGCTGTATGTCCTTCCAGTCGACGTGAAAAGCTGCGACGTCGATCGATAGGCGTCCGTCGAGCTGCGTCGACCTGATCCCAAGCTCGGCGTTGACGCTGCTGTCCGAGCCGTACTCTCGCGGCACGCTCGGCGGAGCGAGGGGCGGCAACGCATTGGGGCCGCCCGGACGGTAGCCGGTGGCCAGACGCGCATACACCATGGTGTTCTGATCGATGTGCCAGCGCGGCGCCACCGAATACGTAAAGACGTTGCCCTGGGAAGGCGCGCTGAAGGCCGTGGCTGGGCCGACAAGAAGCCCCGAGATACTTTCCGCAGCGGTCTGCTCATTGGTCGACCACCGGCCGCCCAATTGGAGGTCGAACTGAGAGTTAAAATGATAGGTCAGATCGCCGAATCCGGCCCATTCCTTATAGGTCGACGCCAGCGTGATGATCTCCAGCGAACCAAGGCCAGCCGACGCGCCGCTCGGCAGAGAAAAGGCTTCCAGATGCTGATCTAGGAGGCCGGTCTCGCGGGTATAGTAGCCGCCGATTTGCCATTCCAGTCGATCCGAAACCGGAGATGCCAGACGAATCTCCTGCGTGAATTTTTCCAGCCCTGCGTTGTTGTCTTCATAACTGCCGAGAGGTTCGCCGAACGCTCCCGTGATTATTTCACCGAGCGTGGTGCTGGGTGGAGCGAGCACGGCGGACGTGGCGTCGGTGATCTGATCCGAATTTAGAACGCTGTAACTCGTCGTCGACAGCAGGCTCACCGGCCCGGGATTCCAGTCTATGGTCGCATTGTAGTTTTCGTACTTGAAGTCATTCGGTTCAGAATAGTAGCGCTCTTGCGTCAGATCGCCATGGAGCGGTTGCAGCGTGACCGGGTTGACGTCGACAGCCGGATTTCCATTGGTTTTTGTCTCCTGCTCCGTGACCGTCAACCGGATGGAGAGACTCTCCGCCGGAGCGAGAAGCAGGGAAGCCCGGCCGCCGTCTTTGTGGCCGCTGTTCACGTCCTGCTTACCGCTCAGTGGATCGTTGATGTAGCCGGCCATATCCTGGTCGAAGGCGCTGATGCGAAATGCGGCAATGTCGCCGAGCGGCAGGTTCACTACGCCGCGCATACTGCCGCCGTTGCCACCATGATCCACGCTCTCGCCGGTCGCTTCGACCTCACCCGAGAAGCTGCCGAGTACCGGCGGATTAGTGACGAATTTCAGAAGTCCCCCTTCGCTGTTGGCCCCGTACAAGGTTCCCTGGGGTCCGCGCAAGACCTCGATGCGCTTGAGATCCCAGGTATCGAAGTCGCCGCTGAGGACGGAGCCGTTGAGCAAGGCGCTGCTCGATCCGAACGGCGATTCATCGATATAGACGGCCACCGTCGAGCCGTCGCCGCCGGCGTTCTGACCGCGCAAGGTCAACTGGGTGAGGCCCGGCCCTGTGCTCATCAGCGACAGGCCCGGCACCATGGCCGCGAAGTCCGCGAAATCCCGGTCCTGTAGCTTGTCGAGAAGGCCGCCGCTCAACGCGGTTACGCTCATGGGCACGTCCTGGAGACGCTCCTCACGCTTTTCGGCGGTGACTACGATGGTTTCGAGCGTATCGGCATCGCTGTCCGATCGTGGCGTCGAATCCAGTGCCGCGCTTTGTTGCCAAGTGAAAGGCGTGCCCGCGACGATAAAACCGATCAACGCGGATTTCTTTATGCGATTCATGACTTCTCCCTTACCTTGCCCCTGTTGCAGCGCCGGCGCGGCCGCGGCGCTCGCGATCGTCGGGAGTTAACCGCGACGATCTGAACGGAAAGTTGATTTCAACGACAATGCCATTCCCCGCGTCATGTCGTAGGAGAGCGAGTATGATCCTCCATAGAAACTTGTCAAACATATTTCTCTAATCAGGCTCGTCGGAACGACCGCGTGCCAGCCACGCCGACTCGTTGCGGGAAACGGCTACCGGCCGGCGCCGGCATGCACTCTAGGCTGGGCGAAGAGCGGTTCTTCCCCGGTTGACCTATGGCATTCCACCTGTATGCTTCACCGCATTTCGACATATATTGTTGAAACAATGGTCCTGATTGGAAAATTTCCATCGGTCGAGCGTTTTTTGGGGAATTCGATATGGATGTGAAAGCCCGTCATCCGACGCTGGGAAGCCTGCTGCGCTCGCTGCGCGCGCGAAATGGATGGACGCTCAAGGAAATGAGCCAGCGAACCGGCATCCCCGTGTCGACGCTCTCGAAGGTCGAACATGATCGGTTGACCCTCACCTACGACAAGCTCGTGCACCTCAGCCAACGGCTCAATATCCGCATTTCGGAATTATTTGCAGAACCTGACGGCGCCGCCGAACCCGCCGTGACCGCGCGTCGAAGCATCGGCCGCATCGCCGACGCGGTACGCGTCAACACGAAGAATTACGATTACTACTACCTGTGTCCGGAGCTGCGCAAGAAACGCATGATCCCGATCTTGACCCGTATCCGAGCCAAGAGCGCCGAAGAATTTGGTGCGCTCGTTCATCACTCCGGCGAAGAATACATCTACGTCCTGGAAGGCGGCATCAAGGTGTTCACGGAGTTCTATGATCCCGTCGTTCTCAATGTGGGCGAGTCAATCTATATCGACAGCAACATGGGACATGCCTACGTCACGGCCGATGGCTGCGACGAGGCCATCGTACTCGGCATTTGTTCGAGCACGGATGAGAGCCTGCTCGAATCCCTGCTGTCGTTGCATGTCGATGAGCCGGCTTCCGCTGCGTCGACGCCGCCCGACGCGGCGCGCCCGGCAAAGAGATCTGTAAAGAGAAGCAAACGGTAGCGGAACGCGAACCGGATTGCCTGGCCCGTGTTTGATTGCCGGCGCTGCCGTGCCCCGAGTCGTCTGGACGGCGGTGTAGCCAATATAACCCTGCCTCACTGACAGGTAACCACAACGTTGGTGACGTTGGCGGAGCCGATGGTCCCCGAACCGTTGCTCACAATGCAAGTCACGGTGGTCGGACTCACTGTGGCCGTCACATCGTAAGTGGCGCCGATGACAATTGGCGTTCCAAAGGTGAACGACCCATTGGCTCTTACCTGTAGAACGTCGCCGCCATTGTCGGCCAGCGTCAAGGTCGAACCGCCCGGCAATCCCGATACCGTACCGCCGACCGTGTAGGTGGCCGCCGTATTCGTCGTGCACGACACCACGACACTCGTGATATCCGCGGCCCCGACAATCCCCGAGCCCGCGCTCACCACGCAGCTCTGCCCCGTCGGCTGCGTCAGGACCGTCACCGCATACGCCGCCCCGGAGGCGATCGCAGTTGCGAAGCTGAACGATCCATTGGCCGAGACAGGCAGGTTGTCGCCGCCATTATCCTGAAGCACCAAGCTCGCACCGGAGGCCAGTCCCGTGAGGCTGCCGCCGATCGAATAGGTCGTGAGCGGCGGCGGGGGAGGAGGCGTGCGCTGCACGTGATTGAAGATTTGCGCCGCCAGCGGCGTCAGCGTCGGTGCGGCGGCGCCGATGAATTCAGTGACGCCGTTATTTGCACCGCTGAGTGCCGTCGTGGGGCCGGAATTAAAACTATCATTAATTACCCAAACGTCGCCCGCGCCATCAATCGCTATCCCCGTCGGTACATTCATAAAGCCGGCGGTGAATCCGCTGCTCGGCGATAGCGCTCTGCCGCTCGATGAAAGCTCGGTGATGCGGCTGTTGCCGAAACCGCTTGGGCCCGGAAGGCCGCCCTCGTTTGAGTAAGTTTCCGGTCCATTGCTCGCGACCCAGGCGTTGCCATCTCCATCGATGGCGATGGCCGCCGCACCTTTGAGGCCGCCGCCGGTATACGGGCTACCCGTCAATGGTGTGCCGCTGGAACTCAGCGCCGTCACGCTATTGTTTTTATTGATGACCCAGATGTTGCCGCTGTCATCGATGGCGATGCCTTGACCGATATTTTGGCCACCGACACCCGCGAGGCCGCCGCCGGTATAGGGACTCCCCGGCAGCTGCATGCCGCTCGAATCGAGGGCCGTCACGCTAGCGCTGGCATTCGCTACCCAAACATGGTTGTTGGCATCGATGGCGATGGATGTCGGTGCGTCGAGGCCGATGCCGGTATAAGGGCTGCCTGTCAAGGGCATGCCGCTGGAACTCAGGGCCGTCATGGTCCAATTGCCGTTCACGAGCCAAGCGTTGCCGCTGCCATCGATCGCAATGCCGGTAGGGTTCGCTTCGCCGGCTGCGCTGTAGCTGTAATCGCCGACCGGCAAAAATCCCCCGCTAGGCAAGGCGCTCGAATCGAAGACTGTTACGACACCCAATTGGTAATTCGCTATCCAAACATTGCCGTTATTATCAAAGGCTAGAGAAAGGATGGGTCCGTCGGGGCCGGGTATGGGCAGACTGACCGCATAGGGACTGTGCGTCATGGGTGTGCCGGTGGGACTGAGTCCCACGAGGTAACTCTTGGCGGGGACTAGAGAAGAATCAGTCTGCCCCACGGCGGTGCTCCAAACGTTGCCGCTTGCATCAATGGCAATGGCCTCAGGAGCGCCTGGAAAACCATTGGTAAAATTCAGTGAAATCGTCCAGTCGGTCGGCGCTGCCGTTAAATTCGTAATGAACAGCGTGCTCATGGTCGAGAGGTCATAAATGTCCTGTATGTTGACCAAACCCGGATTACGCGCAATGTACAGCGCCGCCTGCAGCGTATTGCTGGCATTGGTATCGGTGAACAGCCGGGTGCAGGGTGCAGAGCCGGCTGCCGATCGTACACAGGCGCCCAGCGCATTGCTGAGCGCAGTCAATCTTCCCCAGCCACTGCAGTTGACTACCGGAGTGCTGAATTCAAGGCCCAGGCACACCGTCGCAGACGGCAAGAACGCGGCCGGCTGCCCCGTCGTGGCGTCGGCCAGCAAGGCAGCCGTGGCGAACGCATTCGCAATGGCCGGTGATTTGCCGCGCAGCTGCGTCATATCGCCCAAGGGGTTTGCGTCCGAACCGGGAATCGTCCTGAACGCATTGAGCGCATAGACCGCAGCGATGGTGGTCACCTCATTGATGACGAAGCTTGACGGCGCCGAGCTGCAGGGCCCGAGTGCGGCCATCAGCTCGATGCTAGGGTTCGCGGCATCTTGAATTCCGTTGCCACCACTCGTTACCGCGTAAACAAGAGCGTCCGGCGACGGGCAGGTGTAGGTGAATTGAGATCTACCGTTGCTGTCGCTCACGGTCGTGCCGAGGATCGTCGGCGCGGCATCCGGGGACGCACCGGCGACGTACAAAGTCACGGTCGCCCCGCCGGGTGTCGGTGGACCATCGTCCGCATGCGAATTTGACGACCCACAGGCAGATAGCAACCAACAGGCGCCAACTGCGCTGAAGCCAAGCAGCCAGCGCGAAATATTCCAACGCGTATTCCGTTTCATGCTCATGTGACTCCAGGCCTCCGTCGCGCATTCGATCTGTGCTCCTATGGGAAAAGACGCAATTCAAGGGTCAAAGTGGACACGCGGACCGTCGGGGCGGCCAGGTGCCGCAAACACGGCGGGTGGGTATCGGTCAGATACAGACCATCCCAGCGCCTGCCTTTCGATCAATGCGTATGTTGCGATGCGTTGCACTCGATGAGGCCTTATTGCCGTGTTTTGGTGCAAGACGACGCCTATACGACTGGCTTATGTTTGCTCCCGTACAGTCCGGTTCGCCATCGGTGCGGTTTACTGATGACTGTGAATAATGCAGTTTCAAATAGAGTGTCCGAGCCGCGCGGCGTGCTGTTGATACAGGACGACGACCCATGCGCCGGCCTCATTGGCGACATCCTTCGCGATGAAGCCGCCGGCGCGTTCAACGTCGATCGGGTGAGGCGGTGTAACGAGGGCCTCGAGCGCCTGGCGATGAACGAGCGGTCGGGTGCTGAGGCGCAGCTCAACATCGTGGCAATCTTGCTGGACCTATCGACGTCCGCATCTCATGGAATCGAAGATCTCGATCGTTTGCTTCGCGCGGCGCCGCAAATCCCGATACTCGTGCTGAGCGCTCCGCGGGACGAAAAGATCGCCAAGTCCGCTTTGAATAGGGGCGCCCAGGACTATCTCTTGAAGGATCATATCGATGCCTACGCACTGCCCAAGGCTGTCCATACCATGATCGAGCGCGCGGCCAAGATCGAATCGTCCTTCGAACAAAACGAGCGAGCGCAAGTGACGCTCAATTCAATCGGCGATGCCGTCATCAGCACCGATCTCGACGGACGCGTGATCTATCTCAACCCTGTTGCGGAAGCGCTCACCGGGTGGCCCCAGCAGGAGGCGGTCGGTCGTCCGATCGAAGAGGTAGTTCACATTGTCGACGGCCTGACTCGGATTGCAGTGACGAATCCCATGATCAGCGCAATCAGCGCGAATGCGCCTGCGGCACTCACGCCGGATTGCATTTTGATCCGGCGCGATGGGCAAGAGTTCGCGATCGAAGACTCGGTGGCGCCGATTCACGACCGTCGGGGACGGGTCACTGGTGCAGTCATGGTATTTGACGACGTCAGCGAATCGCGAGCGCAATCGGTGCGCATGTCATATCTGGCGCAGCATGACAGCCTCACAAATCTACCCAATCGTGCGCTGTTCAATGAGCAGCTCTCGCAGGCCGTCGCACTCGCCCACCGCAATCAGCATCAGATGGCGGTCTTGTTCATCGACGTCGACCGCTTCAAGTACATCAACGACTCGCTGGGCCACGAGATCGGCGATCGACTGCTGCAGTCCGTGGCCGGCCGGCTGCTCGGATGCGTACGCACGTCGGATACCGCGGGCCGAATCGGGGGAGATGAATTTGTCGTCGTATTGACGCAACTCGCGCAGGCGCAGGATGCGGCCATCTGTGCGGAGAAGATCATTCAGTGCTTGAGCACACCCCATCTGATCGAGGCTCACCAACTGAATGTGACCGTGAGTATTGGCGTCGCTACCTGTCCCCAAGACGGAGTCGACGCCTCGAGCCTGTTGAAACATGCCGATTTGGCGATGTACCACGCCAAAAACAGCGGCCGAAACAACTACAAATTCTTTCAATCGGACATGAACAAGCGCGCGGTTGCTCAGCTGACCTTGGAGCAAGATCTACGCCACGCCCTCGAGCGGCGCGAATTCGTGTTGTTCTTCCAGCCCACGATCAATCTCGCGACGGACCGCGTGACAAGCGTAGAGGCGTTGCTCCGGTGGCACCATCCGACGCGCGGACTACTCCATCCCGAGAAATTCATGTCGGTCGCCGAAGAATGCGGCCAGATCGTTCCGATCGGCCGCTGGGTGCTACAGGCCGCCTGTAGCCAGGCTAAATTGTGGCAGGACGCGTGTATGCCGCCGATGCCGATCGCAGTGAACTGTTCCGCAGTGGAGTTGCGTGACAGGAATTTTATCGCCGGTGTGCGCGAAATCCTGGCGGCGACCGGGCTGGAGCCGAGCAATCTCGTACTCGAGCTCACGGAGACGATCTTAATGCAGGACATGGAGTCGACGGCCCAAGTTCTTCGGTCGCTCAAGGAAATCGGCGTGCATCTCGCACTGGATGATTTCGGAACGGGTTTTTCGAGTTTGAGCCACCTGCAACGCTTCCCGATCGACATCTTGAAAATCGACCAGTCCTTCATTCGGAATCTGACGGCGGAATCGAACGACGCGAGCATCGTCGGTGCCGTCATCGGCATGGCCGACAGTCTACGGATGCGAGTCGTCGCCGAAGGCGTGGAAACCGAGCAGCAACTCATCGTACTCGAGGAGCAATGCTGTCCCGAGGCGCAGGGATACTATTTCAGCCGACCTCTGATCGCAGAGGACTTCACGGCGCTGTTGTGGCGGGCACAATGGAGGCAAACCGCGTGACGAGCCCTCAGGCATCATAGCGCCGGTCCCACGCGGCGACTGAGGTGCTTGCAGCATGCTTGAGATTCGAAACCCGGCGACCCTGGAGGGGCTCGGCAGCGCGGCGGACTGCGGGCCCGCAGACGTCGCCCGCGCCGTCGCCGCGGCCCGCGCGGCGCATCCGGCCTGGTGCACGGTGCCCGCCGTGGATCGGGCGCTATTGCTCGGCGAGATCGGTGCGCGCATACGCGCTCGCGCGCCTGAATTCGCGACTCTACTGACGCGGGAAAGCGGGAAACCCTTGTGCGAGTCCATCGACTGCATCGATGCGGCCGTCGCCGTGTTCGAGGCTTGCGCCGCGCGCGGCCCATCCGATCAGCCCCCCACGGGCGTCGTCGCCGCAATCCTGCCGTTCAACCTCCCGTTGCTGCTGACGGCGGCCGCGATCGCGCCCGCGATTGCCGCGGGCAATGCGGTCGTCTGCAAGCCGCCGCAACAGAATCCGCTGACCAGCATCATGCTGGCCGAAGTCTTCGGCGCGCTGCCCGCAGGCGTCGTCAACATCGTCACCGGCGGCCCCGACACCGGCCGCGCACTCGTCGATCACCCCGACGTCGGCCTCGTCGCGTTTACCGGCTCCGCTGCGGTCGGCCGGCGCATCGCCGCCGCGGCAGCCACTAAACGGATCGAAATCGAACTCGGCGGCGTCGATGGGTTTATCGTCTGCGAAGACGCCGATCTCGATACCACCGTACCGGGAATTGCTTGGTGCCGATTGACGAATGGAGGTCAGGCCTGCAGGTCGGGAAAGCACATTTATGTCGCGCGCTCGATCATCGCCGAATTCGTCGAGCGCATGCATAACTGCGTGGGTTTCCTCGACGTTGACGATCCGATGAAGCCCGCGACGGACCTGGGTCCGTTGATTTCGCTCGAGGCCGCGCGCCGCGTTGAGGATCAGGTCGGGCGCACGCTGCGCGAAGGCGCGAAGCTGATACTCGGCGGCCGACGATTTCGTCCGTCGGGCCTGCCCGGCCATTTCTTCCAGCCGACGATACTCACGAACGTACGTCCCGGCAGTGTCCCGACACGCGAGGAGATCTTGGGTCCCGTGATCACGATCACGCCGGTGGCCGACCTGGCCGAGGGCGTAGGTCTGGCCAGCGAGTCGGGATCGAGCCTCGGCGCTTCGATTTATACACGCGATTCCGAGACTGCCATCCAGGCACTGGCATGCTTCGACGTTGGGCTGTTCCGCATCAACGATCCCGCGACCGGCGCGAGCGCGGGGCCTTTCGGCGGCATGCGCCATCGCGGCATCCGTCGGATCCTCGACAATGAGCCTGCTGAGGCGATCGGGCATCTTAGGCAGGTGCAGGTGGCCACGGTCATGGAGCCGAAACCCTGGTGGTTCCCTTACCTCGCTCGCAAGCTCGCGGCCGCCCGGACAGTTGGCTCTAGGCCGATCTCATGACATCATCGAGGCGAAGTCGACTCCTGAGGCATTGGCGATTTGAATGGAGCCAGCGATGTCCCCGCGCACGATCTTCTTGAGCCGACTGATCGGACTGTTCTGCATCCTCGCCGCATTCAGCATGATCGTGCGCGGACCGGCCACCGTGGACACGCTGGCACTGCTGCTCGCGGACGCGCCGCTGATGTACATGGTCGGTGTCATCCTGCTCGCGGCCGGACTCGCCATGGTCATTGCGCACAACATCTGGTCGGGCGGCGCCCTGCCCGTCGTCATTACCGTCATCGGCTGGGCCACGATGATCAAGGGGCTGGCGTTTCTCATTCTGACGAGCGCAGCGGACACGGCGTTCTATCTCGACGTCTTGCATTACCGCGAGTATTTTTACGGGTTTGCGGCCTTTTCGCTCGCCGTTGGGGTTTTCCTCACCTACGGGGGATTCAGGAAAAATCCCTGAGCGATTCCCGTATCGTCATGGTTTGACGTCGAGCGCCCGCACGGTATCGGCAACGATCTCGGCCAGCGCGGCATCCGCCGCCAATTCGTAGGCCGCGACGATCGCGGCCAAGCGATTGTCGGCCGCCTCCTGCGTAGCGCTCGCCTCAAAGCGATTCAGAACGCGTCTGTCGGTCGCCTTGCCGATTCTCGCCGAAAGAACCACGTGTATCGACGGCCTGGTTTCGCCGGCTGCATACTCCGCTTGAAAGTCCATGACCTCGATTTCCAGCCAATAGCCGGTCGTAAAACGCGAAGCATCGCTGCTCACGCTACGCAAATTGGCGCGGGCGCGAAATGATTGCAGAACCAGGTCCTGGACGACTTCATCGAGCGGCGCGCTCCAACGCGCGCCGGCGTAATAATCCAGACGCCTATCGGGGTATAAGACCGCGATCCGATCCGTATCCAGCCCGGCACGCACCTGCACCTTTTGAACCGTGAGATCGGCCGCGATTGCCGGCCCCGGCGTGCCTGCATGCGCCGACAACAGGTAAATCGACGGCGCGGGCGTTTTGCTCGAAAACAGGGACCCGCTGCACGCGGTGAGCGCGCATGCGAGAGCCAGCGGCAGGATCGCGCGGATCACAAAATCGCGGCCATTCATTGGGGCACCACCACACCGCGATTATTGGGTTCGTAAATCAGCTGCGACGGGTTTTCCTTCAAGGAACGCGATAGGTCGCGAATATCTCGCGCGGCCGCACCCGCATCCCGCAACAAGCGCTCGAGTTCGGGCAGGCTATGATTCGTGAAGCTGGAGATCCCGGGCCCATTGTCGGCGATGAACTGGTCCAATCGCTGCGAGGTGACGGCCAGGTGGTCGCTGATCACCCGGAAGTTGGCGACCGCCGCTTTGATGTCCGGGCCCGCGCCCGCGGTGACCGACTCGAGATCGGCGGCCGCGCTGCGCACCTCGTGCGCGGCACTGCGCATGTCGGCGGCCATATCCTCCATGCCGCGGACCGTGGCCGGCAACCGTTCGCTGGCCAAGCTCGCATTTTCGAGCGTCTTCTTGATCGAGTTAATGTTACTGTCGCTCAATAATCGATTGAATCGATCGACCGACTCGACCATGCGCGTTGCCAGCCCAGGCAGATTCTTGAGCAGCACATCCAAATCAGACGGCGTGGAACGAATGACCGGGTAGCGCGTGCCCTGTGCGAGCGGGCCCGCCGTGGCGGCATTCGGATCCTGCTGGAGGTCGATGAACAGCAGCCCCGTGACCCCTTGCAGAACCAAGGTCGCGAGCGTGCGGTTGTCGAGCGGGGCCGTGGCATCGATGTCAACGATCACGAGCACTCGGTTGCGGTGTGCCAGATCGATCGTCATGCGTTTGACTTCGCCGACGTTGACCCCCAAGTAGCGAACCGCGCCGCCTTCCGTCAGTCCGCTGACGGAACCCTCGAAATAAATTTCGTAGCGCTGGTAAGTGCGTTTATCTTGTTGATCCGTATACCAAAAAACAAACACGACGGCCATCGCGATGACCAGCAGCACGAATGCGCCGACGGCCACGTAATTCGCGTCCCTATCCATGGCGGTCCTTTTCCGCGGCTAGCGCCCGCGGTCCTTGAAAATATTCCCGTATCCAAGGATGTGAATTCTGACGCATTCCGTCGAGCGTGTCCGTGATCATGCGATGATCGACGATGACGCCGACCCGATCGCAGGTATGAAATAGAGTATTCAGGTCGTGCGTGATCATGACCACGGTGAGTTGCAGTTGCGAATGCAGGTACAACAGTAGCTCATCGATCGCCGCCGCGGAAATCGGGTCCAGCCCCGCGGTCGGCTCGTCGAGGAACAACAGCTTGGGCTCCAGGGCCAACGCCCGAGCGAGCGCCGCGCGTTTGACCATTCCTCCGGACAATTGAGCGGGATATTTGCGGGCGGCGTCCGGCGGCAATCCCACCATCAACAGATTCAACTCGGCGAGCGCGTCGAGCGTGACTTCAGTCAAATCGCCGTATTCGCGTAACGGCAACTGAACGTTTTCGGCGACTCTCAAGGAACTGATCAAGGCCCCATTCTGGAACAGCACGCCGTAACTCTGGACGAACGCGGCGTGCTCGGCGCCCGTGAGTCTCTCGATGTTCGTACCATACATCTCAATCGTGCCGGCGTCGGGCCGGTGCAATCCCAATATCGACTGAAGCAACACGGTTTTGCCCGAACCTGAGCCGCCAACGACCCCAAAAATCTCACCCCGGCGAACCTCGAGATCGAGACCGTCGTGCACGACTTGCGTGCCGAAGCGGTTGACCAGGCCGCGCACGCGAATCACCGGATCGGGGCTTCGGCTCGCCATTAGAAATCCGTCTTCTGATACAAGACCGCAAACAGCGCGTCGGCCAGTATGACGAGAAAAATGGACTGCACCACCGCGAGCGTCGTCAAGCGACCGAGCTCGCGCGCGGTTTCGCGAACCTGCATTCCGCGGTACGTGCCTACCATGGCGATCAACAATGCGAACACCGGTGCCTTGATCAGACCGGCCCAGAATGTCGTCGGAGCGATCGCGTCGCGCAAGCGCGCGGTGAATTGCGGCAGCGAAATATGGAGTTCGACCAGCGACAGCAGTCCCCCGCCGGCCAATCCCATCGCATCGGCGATGATCGTCAATAGCGGCAATGCGATGACGAGCGCGAGCACGCGCGGCACCACCAACAACTCGATCGGATTCATACCCATCGCGCGCAGCGCGTCGGTCTCCTCGTTGAGCTGCATCACGCCGATCTCCGCCGCGAACGCGCTGCCCGAGCGCCCCGCGACAATGATCGCCGTCAATAGCACGCCCAATTCCCGCAGCACCGCGATCGTCACGAGATCGACGACATAAATGTCGGCGCCGAATTGCCTCAATTGTTGCGCTCCCAAATAGGCGACGATCACGCTGATCAGAAATGCGATGAGCGCGACGATCGGTATCGCAGTAATTCCTGTTTCGTATATATGGCGGAACAGCGACGAGACGCGCAGCGCCCGCGGCCGAGAAAACATCTGACCGAAGACCGAGACCATGCGGCCGAAGAATGCGACCGCGCGGCGCACGCCCGTGCCCAGGCGCACCGCCCAGCGGCCGACGCTCGCGATGAACTCGGCGAGCCTGTGCGCATGCGGCTGCGCGGTGCTGCCGGCAGCCTTTTGCTCCGCCTGCAGCCTTTGCAGAAAGTCCAAAAAGTGCGGCGGATTGCCGCTGTGTCGAATCGTCAACCCGTCGCCACGCAGCTCGGAGAGACGCGTCAACAAGGCCCAAGTGGATGCGATTCCCGGCGCCTGGGCGCCGCCCCAATCGCAGGTGAGGGTTCCCTTGAGCGTCGCAGGCAAGGCCTTGAGCTGATCTTGGATGCCACCGATCGCCGCCAGCGTCCAATCGCCACTCAGCACGAGTCGCCAATTGTCGCCGTCACCCTCCAGCGCCAACGGGACCGTCATGGTTCATCTCATCTCAATGCAATGCAGGCGCTTGGATCGAAACCGGGTTCATATTCCTATGCTAGCAGGCGTCGCAAGGACTGTCCTGCGTAAAGTCCCCTTACACAAAGGCGGGCACCGCGAAGCCAACCCTTCTACCCTGAACTGCACTAGACTTTGCCGTCATGTCATTGGAAGGCAGCGGATGACTCGCCGGAAACGCAAGAGAACGGGTGCCCGCGCGCCGGCCTCGCGCGCAACCGCCTCGCGCGATTCCGTAACACTCTCAGGAGAGACGGCCAAACTCGCGAGCGATGCACGCAAGCCCGCGACTTCCGAGCATTTCCAGCGGCGCCTCGAATGGGCCCTGGCAAGTTTCTCCGGAGCTCTGTTTGCCGCTGCCTGTTGCTTCTCGCAGGTGGGCTGGCTCGCCTGGATTGCGCTGCTGCCCCTGCTGTGGGTCATCGATAAAACGGCAAGTTTGAAGCGCGCGATCTGGCTCTCGTGGTGGGCCGGTGCGGTGGCCAGCCTCGGCACGGTGCATTGGATGATTCCGCTGATTGCGCGCTTCACCGCGGCGCCGCTACCGGCGGCGCTGGTGGGCCACGCCATTTTCAGCGCATATCAGGGCGTCGTCTTTCTGATATTCGGCTGGATCGTACGTTTGGGTCGCGAGCGGCTAGCGCTGCCGATGAGCGTGGTCGCGCCCGTCGCGATCGTGGCGAGCCAGGCAACGATATGGTTCCTGTTTCCCTACGGCATTGAAATATCCCAGGCGTTCTTCCCGCCGGTTATCCAGGTCGCCGATCTGCTCGGCCGATACGCTGTCACGGCCATGCTGGCGCTCGCGAGCGCCGCGAGCTATGACTTGCTGTATGCGAGCGGCGCCGAGATCAAACTCGCGCGGCGTTGCGCGGTCGCTGGGCTGTTGCTGCTGGGCGCAGCATTTGCCTACGGACACCTGCGCTTGAGTGCGCTCGAGAAGCGCATCGCTGCCGCGCCGTCGCTGCGTGTCGGCATCGTCCAGCCCAATGCGGATGTGGAACTCCCGGGCACGGAACAGGGGTCGGCTTCTGAACAGGTCGAAAGGAAGGTCCGCACACTCGCGGCACTGCGCCGCGCGAGTCAGGATCTGGTCGCGCGCGGCGCGCAGCTGATCGTCTGGACCGAGGTCAGCTATCCCTGGCTATATTCGCAGACACGCGGCGAGGACTTCCCGAACAATGATCCGCAGGCAATCAGCACGGGCGTAGGAGCGCCCGTGATAGCCGGGTCACTGACGCAAGATGGCGCCGGGCATCAGTACAACTCGGCGCTCGTGTTTGCGCCGGGCGGATCGATCATCGGGCGATACGACAAGAACATCCTCGTACCATTCGGCGAATATATTCCCGAGCCGGTCAACTTCGCGTGGGTGCGACGACTCGCGCTCGGCACGGGGCCAGGACTGCTGCCTGGCGCAGCAATGCAGCCAGTCTCGGTTCCAGTCGCGCCGACTGGAGGTCGCTCGAGCATCGGTATACTCATTTGTTACGAAGATGTGCTGCCGGAGCTGACCCGCCGTATCGGTGCGCAGCACCCGCAGTTGCTGCTTAACTTGAGCAATGACGCCTGGTTCAATTCAGAAATCGAATCCAAGCAGCATCTGGCCATGTCGGTCTACGCAGCCGTCGAACAACGAATCAGCCTCGCCAGAGCCGTCAATCCCGGCATCTCGGCGATTGTCGATCCGGCCGGCCGAGTCATCGCACAGAGCCAATTTGTGTCGCCGGGGGGACGCATCCTGCCGCCGGATACTTTCTTGGCCGCCGTCCCTTTGTTCACCAGCGATACCAGCTTTTACACGACCGTCGGCCATTGGTTTCCCCACATATGCCAGCTACTGAGTTTGGCAATCCTGCTCCGAGCGCGTCTAGGCATGAGGCATTGGCCGTGGCAATGGAACCCGGCCTAAGGCGGTCGTTGGCCGTGCGCGTCACGCGCCAGCTGATGCGGCTCAGCGGCTTCTGCACTTCGCGCTTAACGCTGCCCGCCGGCGCGCTGATCGTGGCACCCAATCACCTCTCGTTGTGGGACGGGCCGTTGGTAGCCTGCCTCACCGACCGACGGGTCTTGTTCGGAGTCGATCCTAATTATTTGTGCCACCAACCCTGGCGATTCGTGCTGCTTTTTTTGGTCAAGCTGGGCTTTGGCGACGTGGTACCGCTAGATGCCAATCGGCCTTTCGCGTGGCGCCGCTTGGCGGCCGCGCTGCATCGTGGAGAGGCCGTATGCGTGTTTCCCGAGGGAGCGATCGCGCGCAGCGGACAGTTGCTTCCGATCAGGCCGGGCGTGGCGCGTTTGGCACGGATGACGAAAGCGCCCGTATTGCCGGTGCGCATCGTGCGCGCCGTTCGCCGCCCGCGCGGAGCTCGCCGCGCAGAGCAGCCGCGAACCGCCGTGGTGGCCGCTGCACAGATCGATCCGTCACATCCGGACTTCGCAGATCTGCTGACAGCATCGCTCCAACAGTCTGCGCGAATCGACACCGAAACGCTCGATGGCTCAGGGCGATCGGGCGGCCTCAACCGCCGCATTCGCAACTTTGCCCGCAAATAAATCCGCCATCACCGCAACGCCCTCGTCGCAGGCATGATTCAAGCAGCGGAGTCCAAACCCGCTCTCCATCGACTTGAGCAGCGAGAAGTGCGAGTACCGCACCTTGCTCTGAAGATGATGCAAACCGTAATTCGTGTCGACCGTGAGCACGACCTGGTTTGTGTTTGGCACGTTACTATAGTCGTTCTCGTCCCAGACGACGACGATCGCATTGCGACCGTGCCGCCACGCCGGCGAACTCTTGATCGCGGACACTAGATTCTGCAGCGTGATGTCGCTGCGCAAAAGCAGCGCCGGGTTCAGCCCTTCCTGGCTGCCGTCATCCTTGGGATCGTATTCGCAGAGCGGGCCGGCGTTGTCGCGGCCGTGTTGGTCGTTGCATTGGTTCGGCACGATGAACGCAAGACTTGGGATCTCGCCTGCGCGAAGATCGGCAAACAGTCCGCGGATGCCGTCAAAGCCGACGGCGTTCTTCAAGCTGTTGCGCGGATCGGTGCCTTCCTGAACGTTTCGGAAGTAAACGAAAGGATTGTGCTTGGCCGCGTACAGCGCGACGATCATGCGTGAAGTCAAGGGCGGGGTCTGCGCCGGCCACACGGCGCCAAGATCGGTCAGATTGGAGAGCACACCGTCGCTGTAATTGACTCGATCGGCTCCAGCCACGGGCAGTCCGTCCTCATAGCTCTTCCAGTTGCGCCCGGCGGCGACGAGTTGATCGGCGATCGTCTTGGCGACGATATGGCTCGAGGCCGGGATGGATTGAACCCCGTCGATATTGACCGTTCCCGGGGGACCCTGGGACTCGTTGGAAAGGTCGATGGCCGGTGTTGCCGCCTCGGTGCCGGCACCGGCAATGGGGCAAATCGGTGGACTTGGCGGAGTTTCAGTGGCGGTCAGGCCGCTGCTGAGATTGTTGAGACAATGAGCGTCGTGCCAATCCGGGTCGCTGTCGGTGAGCACGCCGAAATTGGAGCCACCGACGATCTCCAGATGGTTTGTCAGGCTAGGATGCGCGACCGCGAAGTAATTGGTCGCCAGGTTCGCGTCTTTCACGTATTGATTGATGAACGGCGCGTTCGGATTGTTGATGATCTGACTGAAGCCGTGGTTCTCCATCATGATGACGAACACGTGATCTAGTTTCGGGATGCCCAGCGGTACCGATCCTTCCTGCGCCCGTGCAACGTGCGCGATGACCATGGCAAGAATCAGCAGGCTCCAACGCGTGTTCTTCATGAAGCGTTTCTCAACGGGAAAAAGCTATCGTAACGTGGCTTGCGAGCGGCGCAATAGCGGCGGATAATTTTCCCTAGTATGAGGCCTCGCGCACGCGGAGGGATCGATGGCATCACCAAAGACGCCCGACAAGAGTCGCGGTCAACCCAAAGGTTCTGACCAGTTTGCGATCCACCTCGAGGATTTCGCCTTCGAACTACTCAACCAAGTTCTTGCCAAATCCATCAGCAACGTACCGCGGCCGGCCGAATACGGCGGAGTCATTTATTTAAACGAGACCAGCAGACAATTGGGAAGCATGGGGCCGTTCAAGGGCCCTCCCGGCGAATATACGGTCGACATCCATTGGAGAGATCCAAACATGGGATGCCCTGTGGGAACCAAGCCGAAAGGGTGGTATCACACGCACCCGTCCGCGCGCTTTGGTGAGTTCCATTTCTTGGCGAAGGCATTCGTCGACAATGACAAGGATATTTCGGATGAGGAGCAGATACCCGGTTTTCTTGGCGTCTATGATGGTACTTTCTGGCGCTACGATCCGCCGCCTTACGAACCCACCGTACTCACCGATCATGGATTGATTACTCAAATGGGACCGGGCAAGTTCACGCAGCTCAACAGGAGGCTCAAGATCACCACCGAAAGCAGTTCCAAAACCGGTATAAAATGGGCACCCAAGCGATGATCCCCACCGAATCCCATTGCGTTCCGAGACAACTGTAGCGCGAGAACCCTTCCCTGCGAGGCGCGCCTCGGCTACCGTGAGTGTCATGCCGCCCATCGTCCGCGTCGCAAAGCTCGAGAAGACCTACGCCGGCGGCCTGTGCGCGCTGAGCGCGATCGATCTCGAGATCCGCCCCGGAGAGATCTTCGCGCTGCTCGGCCCCAATGGCGCCGGAAAGACGACGCTCATCAACATCATTTGCGGGATCGTGACGCCGAGCGCCGGCTCCGTGACGGTCGACGGCCACGACGTCCGGTCGGAGTTTCGCGCGGCCCGTGCTCGAATCGGACTGGTGCCGCAAGAACTCGCAATGACCTCTTTCGAGACGGTCCTGACGAGCATGCGCTTCAGCCGCGGGCTGTTCGGCAAGCGGCCGGATCCGGCGTATCTCGAGAAGGTGCTCAAGAGCCTGTCGCTATGGGATAAAAAGGACACCAAAATCATGACGCTGTCCGGTGGCATGAAGCGGCGCGTGATGATCGCGAAAGCCCTGTCGCACGAGCCGCAGATCCTTTTCCTCGACGAGCCGACGGCCGGCGTAGACGTCGAGTTGCGCCGCGCCATGTGGGACGTCGTGCGCTCGCTGCGCGATACCGGGGTCACGATCATCCTGACGACTCATTACATCGAGGAAGCAGAGGAAATGGCGGATCGCATCGGGGTCATCAACCAGGGCAAGCTGATCCTCGTCGAGAACAAAAACGAGCTGATGCGCAAGCTCGGCCGCAAGCACCTCACGCTGCAGCTGCAGGCGGCACTCGAGTGCCTGCCGCCGGAAGTTGCCGGCCTGCCGCTCGTGCTCTCGGCGGACGGACGCGAGCTCAGCTATACATACGACCAAACGTGGGAACGCTTTGGCATCGCGGCACTGCTCGAGAAGCTGCACCTCGCGGGCATCCGCTACAAGGACTTGCACACCAGCCAGAGCACGCTCGAGGAAATATTCGTGGGACTTGTCGGGCGGGCACAGTGAACGTCCTCGCCATACGCGCGATCTACCGCTTCGAGATGGCCCGCATGGGTCGCACGCTGCTGCAGAGCGTGGCGACGCCGGTCATCTCGACCTCGCTCTACTTCGTCGTGTTCGGCGCGGCGATCGGCACGCGCATTGCGCAGATCGACGGCGTGAGCTACGGCGCGTTCATCGTGCCGGGACTCATCATGCTCTCGGTGTTGACCGAAAGCATCTCCAATGCGTCCTTCGCAATCTACTTCCCGAAATTTACCGGCACCCTCTACGAGGTGCTCTCGGCGCCGGTCTCTTACGTCGAAGTCGTACTCGCCTATGTCGGTGCCGCGGCGACGAAATCGATCATCCTCGGGCTGCTGATCCTCGGCACGGCGCACCTGTTCGTGCACTTCGAGATTATCCACCCGGTGTGGACCGTGTTCTTCCTCGTGCTCACGTCAGTGACCTTCAGCCTGTTCGGCTTCATCATCGGTATCTGGGCCAACAGCTGGGAACAGCTCGCTCTAGTGCCCATGCTGATCGTCATGCCGCTGACGTTCCTCGGCGGGAGCTTCTACACGATCAATATGCTGCCGGGCATCTGGCAGAAGATCGCGCTGTTCAACCCGGTTGTCTATCTCGTCTCGGGATTCCGGTGGAGCTTCTACGGGATCGCCGACGTGCGCGTCGGCGTCAGCCTCGGGATGATCACACTGTTCCTCGTGTTATGCATGACGCTGGTGGCATGGATCTTCAAGACGGGGTACCGGCTCAAGACCTGAGCTGCCGTCGTCGTCGCGTACATGGGATTTGCGACGTAGCCCGATAATGCGCGTGCAAACTGCATCATTGCGTGCGGCCCTTCGAGAACAGCTGATAGCTCTCCGGCGACATCGTCGGCAATTGGCGCGCAAACGCCACGATTTCCCAAATGGTCGCGTCGTCCAAGCTCTTGCCCCAGGCCGGCATCGCGCTCATCTTGATGCCGTGCTTGATCGTCCAGAATGCCTTGCGCGTGTCACTGAGGTCTTCTTGCGCGAGGTTGGGCGCGTGCGGATAGAGGCCGGGGCGAAGATTCGATTTCGTGACTCCGGGCGCGAGATGGCAGCCGACGCAAAGCGTCGAGTAATGCGCCGCACCGGCCGCGATCATCGCCGTGTCCCCGAGGCGGGGCACCTCGATGCCATCGACGCGCACGCTGATCGAGCGCTCGCGCAGCACTTCGATCATCGTCGTCACAAACTTCGTGTGATGATCGTCTGCGCCGATGTCGTAAGCGCCGGAGCTGACGAATGCGGCGGCGCCAATCGCCGCGGCCGCCACCGAGCATGCAATGCCAAGACCGAAATGCGCTGCCGGTTTCATGAGACTCACTCGACCACAATTGTCGCGGTCATACGCGGATGAATCGAACAGGTAATGTGGTAGGTGCCCGGCTTGTCGAACTTGTGCGCAAAGGTCTCATTGGTGTCGAATCCGCCCGAGCGGAACAATCCGGTGTCGCTGACGACGTTGTGCGGTTCGTCATCCGTATTGACCCAGGTCACCGTGCTACCGGCTTTGACCGTCAAGGTCTCCGGAGAATACTTGAAGTCCTTAATCACGATCTTGGTCTCATCGACAGCCCGGGCGCTCGTCGAAATCAATGCCGCAGCGCATCCCAGCGCGGTCACGACACCCAGCGCGATTGAAACCCGATAATTTCGCATAATCATGTGCGTTCTCTCCTCAAACGAGCGCCGTATCGTTGATGACCAACGAACTCGGGTGCTTGACGATGCTGATGCTGCTGAGGCCGAGCATCTTCGGCAGTAAATCGGCGGCGACTTTCAGAGGACCAGGACCCGAGCCTTCGCCCGCGAGCGGTTGCGGATACGCGGTCGAGCGCGCGGTATGGAAAGTCACATTGCCTTCGACCTTCTGCACGATCTGATGAATGTGGCCGTTTAAGACCGTGACCGAGCCGAAGCGGCGCAACTGACTCATCAACTGGTCCGCATCGCCCGTGCCCCAACCCCAAGGCTCATAGATCGTCCACAGCGGCATGTGCGCGAAGACGACGATCGGCGTGCTCGCGGAGCGGCCTTTGAGGTCGGCAGCCACCCAGTCGAGTTGCTCTGAGCCCAGCGTCCCGAGCCCGCCCGGCTTGAACTGCAGCACATTGACCAAGGCGATGAAATGCACTCCGGCGTGATCGAAGCTGTAATAGCCCTTGTTGTCGGATGCCTTGCCGAAGCGGTTGAAATATTCCGTGACCGTGGCATCGGCCGTGTCGTGCTCACCGGGGACCGTGTGCAGCTCGGTCGGGCGCAGCCTCGAGAGCAGCTGCTGCGCGAGATCAAATTCCGCGGGCCTCGACAGATGCGTGACATCGCCCGTGTGGATGATCAGCGCGGGCTGTTCGGACATGCCATTGACGATGTCGATGGTCTGCGTCAATGTCCCGTTGACATCCGGATTGGCATCCTTGTTGAAACCGATGTGGGTGTCGCTGATTTGCACGAACAGCGGTTTGCCGAGGGCTTTGCCCTCTTTACTCTCGCCGTAGGCGCCCGCCATCGCGAGATCGATCGGCGTGAATACTCCGCCCGACAACGCAAAGAGCGTTCCGGCCCCGCCATAGGCCATGCATTTCAGGGCATTGCGGCGCGAAAGGCGCGATTGATCATTTGACATGTCCGTCTCCTCTGAGTTGCCGTTCGGAGGAGAAGACTTCGGACTGGTCGAATTTATTCCCTGCCCATTACCGATTGTCGTGGGCGCCGAGATCCTGCAGCAGCACCACCAGCCCGTGCAGCTCGTCCCAAGCCGTGTCCGAGACCGCGCAATAAACGAGATTCCCCGACTTCCAGAAAGCCATGTGATAGCCATTGCGCGTGGTGTTCTTCGGCACGCTGTCCGAGGCCGCGGCCCAACTAAAGACGTTAATGACGTGCGAACCATGCTGGTAGACGACCACCGCGGCGCGTTGGTGATCAAAGTAATCCGCACGTCCGCCAATGAGCCGATATCCTTGCTCGGCGAAATCGGCGACCACCGGCGATACATCGGTATGTCCCGCAAACCACGGCTTGACCGTGTGCTTGTCGGTCGACACTACGTCGATCAGGTGATCCGGCATCAAGGATCGCACGTGAGCACTGACGAGATCATCCAGCAGTGGATTGGCAATTGGTGGCGCCAGCAGAAAGAATGCGAGGCTCGCGGCGATCGCGGTGGCACCGATGCCACTGATGGCGCCCTTCCAAAACGGCTGCGGCCGCCATTTCGCGAGCCGCTCCGATTTAGAGCGCGCGCTTAGCACGTTGCTTTCCTCATCGAGCGCGCGCATGACGCGTGTGCGTAGTGCCGCCGGAGTACTTTCGTAGGTCAATTCCAGCCGCAGCGCCGTGCGCACTCGTTCCAGGTCGTCAAGCAGCGCCCGGCACTCCGCGCAGTGCTCAATGTGCCGTTCGATGTCCACGGCCGAGAACGCATCGGCCTCGCCGTCGAAGTAGGCCTGCACGCGCAATGATTCAGCGCACGGCATGCGGTTCCCGGTCGGCCTCTTGCAGCCATTGCGCCTTCAAAGCAGCACGCGCGCGCGCGAGCCGCGACATCACGGTACCGATCGGTACATTCGTAACCGTCGCAATTTCACGATAATCCATCTCCTCAATCTCCCGCAGCACCAGGACCTCGCGGTGCTCCTCAGGCAGCGCCGACATCAGCCGGTCGAGCGTTCGCTGCTCGTCTCGGCGGATTGAAGCACTTTCCGGGCCGGGCGTCGTCGCGATCAGCGCGTGGCCGTCCTCGGCATCATGCTCTTCCGGTAGCGGCACAAAGCCGCGTCGCTGCTGCTGCTTGAGCGCCGTCAAATGGCAATTTCTCACGATCGTCAACAGCCATGCTTTCACGTCGGACCCACGAAGAGCTTCAAATCCACGGTATGCGCGCAGGATCGCCTCCTGTACGACGTCATCCGCATCGCTGGGCGAACGGGACAACCACCGTGCGAACCGGTACGCAGCGTCCAGATAGGGCAGTACCTGCGCTTCGAAGCGATGGCGCCTGTCATTCATAGAGCAGATTGCACACTACATTCACGGCGTCCAACCCGCCCCCACTAGAGCTATAAGACTCGCGGCACGTCCATTTTATTCCAACGATTCGCCCGTGGGGAGTTCCGCTGATTGTCTCGCGACGGCCGTATAATCTCGCTATGCAATCCGGCCCCAAAAAGCCTTCTTGGCGTGCATCTGCGACCGGCATGCCGCTAGGTGATCTCGCGGCCAAACTCGAGCAAGCCCGCAGCCTCCATGACCAGCGACTATTGACACAAGCGCAGAGCATCTATGAGGAGATAGTCAAGGCGCTACCCGGGCATTTTCATGCATTGCATTTACTGGGCATCATCGCCGGTCAAAAGAACAATCCGGGAAGAGCCGTCGAGCTGATTGGCAGAGCCATTGAAAGCGATCCGAATAACAAGGCGGCTTGCGTCGCGCATATGAACATGGGTTTGGCGTTCATGGCACTCGGAAAATTGGATGCTGCACTCGCGAGTTACGACCGCGCAATCGAGATCAATACCGAATATGCCGACGCCCATCACAGCCGCGCCATGGTTCTGCAGGCGCTTGGAAGAACGGACGCGGCGCTTGCCGGCTACGATCGCGTCATCGTGATCAAGCCGAATCATGCCGACACCTACGCCAATCGCGGCAATTTACTGCGCGAAATGCGGCAGTTTGAGGCGGCCATCGACAGCTATGACAAGGCCATTGCGCTGAGCCCCGGCATAAAATTCGTGCATGGAATTCGGCATCACACGAGCATGCAAATCTGCAACTGGGCCGGCCTTGAATCGGCTCTCGCGCAGCTTCGCGAGAGCATATCGGGCAATCGAGCGACTTCAAGTCCGTTTTTTGTTCTCGGGTTTTCAGATTCTGCGCAATTGCAAAGGAAGGCCGCGGAAATACGCGTTCGTGAAAAATGCCCTCCGAACGGCGAGCTGGGACAAATCAAGAAGCGGCCGAAGGGGGACAAATTAAGGATTGGGTATTTTTCTGCCGATTTCCACAATCATGTAACGATGTACGTGCTGGCAGAGCTCTTCGAGCGACACGATCGGTCCAAAATCGACGTGACGGTTTTCTCCTTCGGGCCGGACTCGAATGACGCGATGCGAAAGCGGCTACGTTCTGCGTGTGAGGACTTCGTCGATGTGCGCACCATGTCCGATGTGGATGTCGCCAAACTGTCCAGAAAGCGCAAAATCGACATCGCCATTGATCTGAAAGGTTTTACGCAGGGCAATCGGGCCGGCATTTTCGCGCTGCGTGCGGCGCCTCTGCAAGTCAACTTTCTGGGCTACCCCAGCTCGATGGGGGCAAGCTATATCGACTACCTGATCGGGGATCCCACGGTGATACCGGAGGCTTCGCGGCCCTTTTACAGCGAGAAAATCGCTTATCTTCCCAACAGTTATTACCCCTACGACACGACGCGCAAGGTCTCGGACAAGGTATTTAGCCGTGAAGAACTCGGCTTGCCACGGTCGGCGTTCGTGTTCTGTTGCTTCAACAATAGCTACAAGATTACTCCCGGTGTATTCGATTGTTGGATGCGGATCTTGAGGCAGGTCGACGGCAGCGTGCTCTGGCTCTTGGAGGACGATCCAACCGCATCGAGCAATTTGCGTCGGGAAGGGGCAAAGCGGGGTGTGAATCCGGAAAGACTGGTTTTCGCGAAGCGCATGGCGCTGCCCGAGCATTTGGCCAGACATCGCTCAGCGGATTTGTTCATCGATACGCTTCCTTATAACGCACACACGACCGCGATCGACGCGCTCTGGGCGGGACTTCCGGTGCTGACCCTTCCCGGCGAGGCGTTTGCCAGCCGGGTTGCTGCGAGCCTGCTGAAGGCCATTCGGCTACCGGAGCTCATCACGGCGACCCAGGATGAGTACGAGAATACGGCGGTCGCGCTGGCTGCCGATGCGCAGCGGCTCGCCGACATCAGACGACGGCTCGCCGACAATCGGCTGACCGCACCGTTGTTCGATGCAAAACTTTTTGCCAGACATTTGGAGCAAGCCTACCAGCAAATGATCGAGCGCTATCAAAGGGACCTGCCGCCCGAACATATTCTTATCGCTGTCAACAACTCCTGAAATAGTTGTTGTTCCTGGCCGGTTGCGATCGGTTGCATAATGGCATTTCAATAAGAATCAGGGGTTGGCGCTCATGAAAAAATCATCGTTGATATTGCTGGCAGCGCTCTCCTCGTTTGCAGCGAGCATGGGATCGGCCGCCGATCCGCATCAGGTGTTCACGCCGCGCGCACCGAACGGTCTGGCGTTGACCCCGCCGATGGGATGGAACAGTTGGAATAAGTACCACTGCGACATCAGCGAGGCGACGATCCGCAAACAGGCCGATGCGATGGTCGATTCCGGCATGAAGGCGGCGGGGTATGTCTACATCGTCATCGATGATTGCTGGCATGGCCAACGTGATTCTCTGGGCAATATTCAAGCCGACCCGGTGCGTTTCGCCTCGGGCATCAAGGCGCTCGCCGATTACGTGCACGGCAAGGGCCTGAAATTCGGGATCTATTCCGACACCGGCGATAAGACCTGTGAAAAAAAGCCCGGCAGTCGCGGGCACGAGTACCAGGATGCGGCCCAGTATGCCGCCTGGGGCGTCGACTATCTGAAGTACGACTGGTGCTACAGCGAGTCTCTTGAGGTTCGTGCCGCTTACGAGACGATGTCCGACGCCCTGCGCGCCACCGGCCGGCCGATCGTCTTCAGCATCTGTGAATGGGGTACACACCAGCCTTGGAGCTGGGCCGCCTCGGTCGGCGGCAACCTGTGGCGTACTACCGGCGATATCTACGATGCTTGGCAGAGTGCAGCCGACAGCAATGAAGGGTCCGGCGTTCTCGACATCCTCGACCGACAAGTCGGATTGGCGGGTTTCGCCGGGCCCGGTCACTGGAACGATCCGGACATGCTGGAAGTCGGCAACGGCGGCATGAGCGATGATGAATATCGGGCACATTTTGGTCTTTGGGCAATGCTCGCGGCGCCTCTGATCGCCGGCAATGATTTGTCGACGATGACCGAGGCGACGAGGAGGATTCTGAACAACCGCGAGGTCATTGCCGTTGATCAAGACGCGCTCGGCATCGAAGCTCGACGGGCCGTCAAACTAGCCGACACCGAGATTTGGGTGCGGCCGCTGGCCGGCGGGTCACAGGCGGTCGCCCTGCTGAATCGCGGCGCGGAGCCGCGCAGCATTCGTTTGGACTGGTCGGCGCTGAATCTGCCGAGCTACGTGACACTCGACGTGCGCGATCTTTGGCTCGGCAAGGATCAACCACGAGCAACCGGCAGCCTGACCGCCGAAGTTAAACCGCACGCGCTCGTGATGCTGAAAGTGACGCCGGCGCGCAATAACCGGCAATAGCTTCAAATCAATGTCCGCATTGAATGACGCGATGCAATTGAGTGCGATCGACTGGGCGATCATGCTCGTCTATTTCCTGTTCGTGCTGGGCATTGGTTTCATGCTCAAGCGCAGCATCAAGACCAGCAGCGATTTCTTTCTGTCGGGTCGGTCGATACCTGCTTGGGTGGCAGGGCTCGCGTTCATGTCGGCGAATCTCGGGGCTCAGGAAGTCATCGGCATGGCCGCTTCCGGCGCCAAGTACGGCATGGCGACCAGCCATTTTTACTGGGTCGGCGCGATCCCCGCAATGGTGTTCCTCGGCGTGTTCATGATGCCGTTCTATTACGGCTCCAGGGCTCGTTCGGTGCCCGAATACCTGCGGCTCCGATTTGACGAGAAGACTCGCGGCTTCAACGCGATTTCCTTCGCGGCCATGACCATCGTGTCCTCGGGCATCTCGATGTACGCGATGGGTTTGCTGCTGAATCTGCTGCTCGGCTGGAATTTCAGCGTCAGCATGTGGGCCTGCGCAATGATCGTGCTCGCGTACATCCTGGTCGGCGGTCTGAGCTCGGCGATTTACAACGAGGTGCTGCAGTTCTTCTTGATCGTGTTCGGATTCCTGCCGTTGGTGCTGCTCGCGCTGTACGACATCGGCGGCTGGTCAGGGCTGCAGGCGGGCCTCGCGCGCGTGGCCACGTCGCAAGGGTATGCAGCGGGAGCGTGGAGCGAATCGTGGCGGTTCATGGGCACGACCACGAGCAATCCGATGGGCGTCGAATGGTTCGGCATGGCCATGGGATTGGGTTTCGTGCTCTCGTTCGGCTATTGGTGCACCGATTTTCTGATCATTCAGCGCGCGATGGCGGCGGAGTCGATGTCTGCCGCGCGGCGCACGCCGCTGATCGCGACGCTGCCGAAAATGCTGTTTCCGTTCCTCGTGATCGTGCCCGGGATGATCGCAATCGCACTGACCCATCGAGCCGGTGCCGGCGGCTTCGTGTTGCCGAGCAAACCGGACGGCACGCTGAATTACGATTTGGTGATACCCGTGATGCTGGGCCACTATTTTCCGAATGGTCTATTGGGCTTGGGCCTGACGGCGCTGATCGCGAGCTTCATGTCCGGCATGGCGGGCAATGTGACCGCGTTCAACACCGTATGGACCAATGATATCTACGAGCCGTACATCAAGCGCGGCGCGAGCGATGCGCATTATCTATGGGTCGGGCGCGCAGCCACGGTCGTCGGGATCGTCCTGTCGTTGTTGGCTGCCTATCTGGTCGCGCAGTTCAACAACATCATGGATGTATTGCAACTCGTATTCGCGTTCATCAATGCGCCGCTGTTCGCCACCTTTCTGCTCGGCATGTTTTGGAAGCGCGCGAATGGCCACGGTGCCTTCACGGGCCTCGTGGCCGGAACGCTCGCGGCGAGCGTGCATCATGGCTTGACGCTGCCGGCGCATGCCCTCGTCGGCATCAAAGGCGGCTGGCTGGCCGTCGTGCACCTTTACCCGAGCGAAATGGCGCAGAATTTCTGGACCGCGATCTTCGCCTGGTCGACCTGTTTCGCGGTGACGATCGCCGTGAGCCTGGCAACTCGCCGGCCGCCGCTCGAGGATTTGGCGGGTCTCGTCTATTCGCAAACACCACGGTTGCTCGATGCGGACGACGCTTGGTACCGGCGCCCTGCGCTGCTGGGCGCGCTGGCATTGGCCGCGGTCGTGGCTTTGAATCTTTTGTTCTGGTGAGTAAGTCCGGAGAAGTCATGGAACTGGATATTCGCACGCCGATTGGATGGATGTTTGCGCTGATCGGCGCGCTGCTGGTCATTGGCGGGCTCTCGAGCGGCGCGCCGACCGAGGGCGTAGCCGCTGGATTGAACGTCGACGCCTGGTGGGGCGCGGTGTTGCTGCTGTTCGGCGTCGGCATGCTGCTGCTTGCGCGCCGGCACGCCACGCAGATGCGCAGCTCGAGGCACTAGGCTTCGGCGACGCGTATGGCAGACCTCAACGCCTTGCGTGCTGAATTCACCGAGCGGTATGCGGCCGCACCGCTATTTTTCCGCGCTCCCGGCCGCGTGAATTTGATCGGCGAACACACCGACTACAATGCCGGTTTTGTGCTGCCGGCCGCGATTCCGTTCTACACGACGGTGGCCGCCGCGGCCCGACCCGACCGTCGCCTGCGTGTCCGATCCACCAACTATGCCGAAACCTTGACGGTAAGCCTGCCCGCAGTGGGTGCCACGGCGCGTCGGCGCAGCGAAGGCGCGCATTGGATCGATTACATCCTCGGGGTCGCACAGGCCCTGCAAGAGCATGGAGTCGCGCTCCGCGGCGCCGATCTTCTGATCCACGGTGAAGTGCCGCTCGGGTCGGGATTGAGTTCCTCGGCCGCGCTGGAAGTGGCTGTGGCGCTTGCCTTATCGACACTCGCCGGCGGCTCGCCGCTCGACAAGATCACGCTGGCAAAACTCTGCCAGCGCGCGGAGAACGAGTACGTCGGCATGCGCTGCGGCATCATGGATCAGTTCGCGTCCATTTATGGCCGCGCGGGACACGCAGTACTCATCGATTGCAGGTCCTTGGAGCACCGATTGGTGCCGTTGCATCAACCAACGGGCACCGGTGGCCCGGTTGCGCAGATCGTGATCTGCAACACCATGGTGCGGCATCGCTTGGCGGGCGGAGAATACAATCGGCGTCGCGAAGAATGCGAACAAGGAGTGCGCGCGCTGCGACAATTCGAATCCGGGATCGACGCCTTGCGTGATGTTTCCCAAATCATGCTGCGCAGGCACGAAGCCGCACTCGATGCGACGATTTATCGCCGTTGCCGGCATGTGGTGACTGAAAATCAGCGGGTCCTGGCGGCCGCAGCGGCACTGGGCGTTGCGGATTTGGCGCGGTTCGGGCGATTGATGGCGGACTCGCATCGCAGTTTGCGCGATGACTATGCGGTCAGCTGTGATGAGCTCGATTTGATCGTGCGGATTGCCGAGGGCATCGAGGGTGTGTACGGCGCACGCATGACCGGCGGTGGGTTTGGCGGCTGCACGGTGAATCTGGTGCGCGCCGATGCGGTTTCGCAGTTTGAGTCGATGGTCGGGAAACGCTATTTTGAGGCAACCGGACATCGGCCTGAAATCTACGTTTGCGAAGCGGCCGAGGGTGCCGCGGCGGTTGGAGATTGATCCCATGGCAGCATCCCCATTGAATCTGCAAAAGGATGTGCACCGGCGCTTCAACCCGTTGCTCGGCGAGTGGGTGCTGGTGTCGCCGCACCGTACGGCGCGACCGTGGCAAGGACAGACCGAGGCGGCCGGCGAAGCGCCGACCGTGGAGTATGACCCGGCGTGTTATCTCTGCCCGGGAAATGCGCGCGCCGGGGGCATTCGTAATCCGCCCTATGAATCGATCCTCGTGTTCGACAACGATTTTTCTGCGTTGCTGCCGGAAACTTCGGCTCGCGAATATGGCGACGGTCGATTGCTGCTCGCGCGCAGCGAGGCCGGGCGTTGCCGGGTCATTTGCTACTCGCCGCTGCACAATCTCAACCTAGGCCAGTTACCGCTCGCGGGAATCCGGCGGGTCATCGATGCCTGGGTTGCCCAATACGCGGATCTCGGCACCGATCCACGCATCAACGCGGTAACGATTTTTGAAAACCGTGGCTCGATGATGGGCGCGAGCAATCCGCACCCGCACGGACAAATCTGGGGCAACGAGTCGGTGCCGAACGAGATCGTCAAGGAATCGTCGGCGCAGCGTCATTACCTGCGCGATCGGGGCTGCTGCTTACTATGTGACTACGCCGCACTCGAAGCGAAATTGGCCGAGCGAGTAGTCTCGGCGAATGAGGAATTCCTTGCGGTCGTGCCGTTTTGGGCGGCCTGGCCGTTTGAGCTGCTCGTGCTGCCGCGTCGGCACGCTGCATCGCTCGCTTCGATCGACGCGGCTGGTCGGGACGGCTTCGCGCATATTCTCAAATCGCTGACGGGACTTTACGATGCGCTGTTCGACACTCCGTTTCCCTATACCATGGGATTACACCAGCAGCCTTGCGATGGCGGGGATTACCCGGAGTGGCATTTCCATGCCCACTTCTACCCGCCTCTCCTGCGCTCGGCGACGGTGCGCAAATTCATGGTTGGTTACGAGATGCTTGCCGGTCCACAGCGGGATATCACGCCCGAGGTGGCGGCGGCGCGCTTGCGTGGTGCCAGTCTCGGGAGTTCACCACACGAGGTAAATTCATTCTAAGGTGCTGGGTCACCCTGTTCTCGTGAATTGCGACGGCGCCGCCCGGCGCTCGTGCTCGATTAACCTCCGCTCAAAACAGAAGATGCCATGCGATGCAGAGCTGGCAGCCGACGCCGACGAGGAAGGCGAGCGTGCGCAGCCCCGGAATCGCAAACGTATAGGCGGCGACATGGACGGCCCGCGCCCAAAAATAGACGTAGGCGCTGCTGACGATGGCTGGCCGGTGCACGCCGGCAACGACGCCGATGAATATCAGCGTCGCAAACACCACGAGGTTTTCGACGGCGTTATAGTGCGCCGCCTTCATGCGCTGTGCCCACGGCGCGAGCGGCTTTGGGTTCGCCGGGTAGCCCAGCGCATCGGCGAGTCCGCGGACCATGATCTCATTCAAGATATACGGCACCCACAGCAGCGCCGTCAAAACGGTTACCCACGTGAGATATTTGAGTTCCAAGGCCATCGCGTCCCCCTAGACCCCGCTGCAGCGGCACGCCGTTCGCGAGGAAATTTTTTTAGCGTGGCGGCGCCGCGTTTGCGTGACCGGTGCCGTCGTGCATCCCCGATTCATAGTTTACGCGATTGACGCGATCTATGGCACCGATAGGCAACACCGACTTCTGTCCGCCCCACGATCGGCGTAGGCTATGCAGCGCAGGCGGAGCCTCGGACGCAACGCTTTTCAACAGGAGATTACGATGCAATTGAAGGGTAGCAAAACCGAAAAGAATTTGAAGGATGCGTTTGCCGGTGAATCCCAGGCGAATCGACGATATCTGTATTTCGCCGGCAAAGCGGACGTCGAAGGCTATAACGACGTTTCGGCGGTATTTCGTTCCACGGCCGAAGGCGAGACCGGCCATGCGCACGGACACCTCGAGTATCTCGAGGCGGTGGGTGACCCGGCCACGGGCCTGCCGATAGGCGCGACCAAGGACAACTTGAAGGCCGCCATTGCCGGCGAAACGCACGAGTACACGGACATGTATCCCGGAATGGCCAAGGCGGCCCGCGAGGAAGGGTTTGCGGAAATCGCAGACTGGTTCGAGACGCTCGCCAAGGCCGAACGTTCGCACGCGAATCGCTTCACCAAGGCACTCGAATCGCTCTGAGCGACGTGCTGCATGCGGGCATGCGTCGCAAGACGCAGTCCCCGGAACTGAGGGATTGTGGCCGGTCGGCCGGGACGCTCGCCGCGTCCTGGCCGATCCGCCGTTGCCTGACGGAGCCACGACATGAGCAGCGACAATAAAATGCCCGGCGCGCGCGAGGGCAACCTGGAAGCCCCCATCCGCCATCCGGTCGACTGGAAGGGCGGTGAATTCTACGAGGAAGCCGCGCTTTTCAAGGAACTCGAGCGGGTTTTCGACATCTGCCACGGTTGCCGCCGGTGTTTCAATCTGTGCAACGCGTTTCCCACCTTATTCGATGCGGTCGATGCCTCGCCAACGGGCGAGGTCGACGGCGTCCCGAAGAAAGCCTACTGGAACGTCGTGGACCATTGTTACCTCTGCGACATGTGCTATCAGACCAAGTGTCCGTATGTGCCGCCGCATCCATGGAACGTGGACTTTCCTCACTTGATGCTGCGCGCCAAGGCCGTCAAGTTCGAGCGCGGTGAAACGACGCTGCGCGACAAGCTGCTGTCCTCGACCGACCGCGTCGGCTCGCTGGCCGGCATTCCCGTCATCGCCCCGCTCGTGAATGCCGCGAATCGTTCCGGAGCCGGCCGTGCGCTGCTCGAGGCCACGCTCGGCGTGCATCGCGATGCGACTGTGCCGGACTATCACAGCGATACGTTTCGGCGCCGCGAGGCGCGCCGCGTCCAGCCCGCGCTGACACCGGTGCCCGCCGAGGCGACGAGCGGCCAAGTGGCGCTATTTGCGACCTGCTACTGCAATCGAAATGAACCCGACATCGATGCGGACCTGGTTGCCGTTTTCGAGCACAACGGCATCCCGGTGACGCTGGCGAGCCGAGAGAAATGCTGCGGCATGCCGAAGCTCGAACTCGGCGATCTGCAAGCCGTCGAGCGTTTGAAAGACTTCAACGTCCCCGAATTGGCGCGGCTGATTGACGCGGGCTACGACTTGGTGGCGGCGATCCCATCCTGCGTGTTGATGTTCAAGCAGGAGTTGCCGCTGCTGTTTCCGGACGACGCGCTCGTGCGCAAAGTGCAACAACGCATGTTCGATCCGTTTGAATACCTGATGCTGCGCCACAAGGCCGGCTTGTTGCGCACGGATTTTACCCACGAGCTCGGCAAGGTCTCATACCACGTCCCCTGTCATCTGCGCGTGCAAAAAATCGGGCTGAAGACACGCGACGTGTTGAGCCTGATTCCCGGCACGACGCTCGACGTCATTGAGCGCTGCTCGGGCCATGACGGCACCTATGCGGTGAAGAAGGAATTCCACGAAACGTCGATGAAGATCGGCAAACCCGTCATGGAGCGCGTCGAAAAAGCGCAGCCCGCTTGGTACGCGAGCGACTGTCCGATGGCCGGACACCAAATCGAGAACGGCATCAGTACCGGAAAAGCGCCGACGCATCCCCTCTCGCTGCTGCGCATTGCCTATGGAATTTAGGACGGGATCACCATGACTGCCAATAACGGCCACGCACCTGCGGCGGCGACGCACTTGACGGCCGCCGACCTGTTTAGTCTCGAACACTATGCGCGCACGCGTACGGAGTTTCGAAACCGCGTGCTCGAGCACAAAAAGCTGCGCAACATCGCGGTCGGTCCGCACACGACCTGGTGCTTCGAAGACCGGCTCACGGTGCAGTACCAGATCCAGGAAATGCTGCGCGCGGAGCGAATCTTCGAGCCGCAAGGCATCGAAGAGGAACTTGAATCCTATAATCCGTTGATTCCCGACGGGTGTAATCTCAAGGCCACGCTGTTGATTGAATATACCGACGCCGAAGAACGGCGAATCGCGCTCGAGCGGTTCAAGGGTATCGAAGCGCGCTGCTGGCTGGGAGTCGGCGGCGAGCGCTGCTTTGCGATCGCCGACGAAGATCTCGAACGCGAGAACGAAACCAAAACCTCGGCCGTGCATTTTCTGCGTTTTGAGCTCAGCCCGGCGGCCCGCGCCGCCCTGAAGGCCGGCGCGATCGTCGAACTGGGCGTCGATCACGAGGCCTATCGCCACCGCATCGTGACGAGCGCCGCGACGAGCCGCTCACTGGCCGCCGATCTCGCGTGAGGCGGCTTTAAGGGCGCGAATGCCCGGCCTCGACGCTGTCTGATGAGCGCCCCAGTCCCGCTCCGCTCGTCAAGTACACTGCGAACGTGCCGAGCCAGTGTCCGCCCTCATAGTGCTCGCCGGTAACGGCCGGGAGCGCCGCATCACGATGCCTTGCCGCGGCGCTCAACAGCGCCGCGACGCGCCGGTCTTTGTCATCCAGTCCATGCGCAATGCCCTCGAGCATCCACGCGCGGCTCAAGTTGAGTCCATCGATGTGCGCGAGCTTCGGATCGGCCCGATCGGTCACGACCGCCGGCTGCAGCCATTCGCGCGAGGCCGTGCCGGGAATGCCCGGTAAAAAGCCCGTCAGCCATTGGCCGAATTCCGTCGGCTCGAGCACGCGGCGCATGAAGTCCGCCTCGGCGAGACAGGGCGAGAGAAAATCCTCGCCTGAGGGTTCGTAATCCAGCGGACAGTTGCGGTCATGCAGATAGAAGCGCTGCGCCGCATCGGTGAGCAGGCCACGCATCTCGGCATCGCCGACCAGCGCGGCCCAATCCCAGATCAATCCGAACGAAAAAGCGGTTTGATCATGTTCGCCGATGCGAATCGGATACTGCAGCTTGGGCAGCCAACTCTTGAGGTGCACCGCGGCCTCGTTGCGCAGCGATTGGAGCGCGCGCGACCACTGCCCGGCATCCGGATCGCGCCAGTCGCTGAGCTCCGCCGACAGCTTCAGCAGCCACGCGAGCCCGTAAGGCCGCTCGAACGAGGTGCGGCCTGCGCGCTGTAAATAGCCGACTTCGCCGGCAATGTTTTCGGCGGTCAGGCTGCGAGCGAGTTCCGCGCGCGCGCGCGGCGCGAATGCGGCATCCGGAAATAACCGCAGCAGACGCACCAACAACCAATGTCCCTGCACGTCCGAATGCCAGTCATAGCAACCGTAGAACGCCGGGTACAGCTCATGCGGAGGCCGCGCGTCCGCATCGCCATCCAGCGTCAGAGAAACGTGATTGGGATACTCCTCGTGCAAGCACTTGAGCGCGAGACCCGCAAAACGCGCGGCCGCCGCCGCATCGAGTGCTGTCGTGCCTGACCCCGCCAACGCTGCCGCGATTCCGTCCGCCCATGCGATCGACGCGAGGATCACCGCAAGCCATGTCGCTAGCCGCATCGAATTCTCCCGGGCTATGGACCCGGGCATTCTGGCTACGCGGCGACGTTCGTATTACACGTTGGCGTTCACATTGCTGCCCAGCAAGCCCGGCGTTTGCATGCCGTTATGTTGCAGATTCTGCATGAAATTGCTCAGGAAATTTTGCAGTTCGGTATTCGACGCGGCGGTACTCGTGGTAGCGGCCGTGCCTGCGGCGCTAGGCGTGGCGCTGCCGCCGCTCAGGCCTTGCATCAAATTGTGGAACGCGGTCGTCAGCTGCGCGGTTGCGGGAGTCGTCGCGCCATTCGATCCTAACTGCTGGATCAGCGTCTGCAGCGAAGACTGAAGACTGCCGGCATATTGGCTGATGCCGGTGCTCGCGGTCGTCGCACCAGCCGCGGCGCCGGCAGCGGCGCCGGATACGGCGCTCGACGCCGGGCTCGCCGCGGGAGCGGCCGTGCCGGCCGAGTTGGCGCCGGCGCTGCCGCCCAAACCGTCCTGCTTCAAGGCTTGGAACAAGGAATGCAAGAATGCTTGTAGATCCTGCTTCACGTTGGAGGAGGCGAGCGGACTCGTCGTGGATGCGGACGCGCCGGTCGAGGCGCCCGCTGTGCCCGTGGCGGTCACTGCGTTAGTGGCGCCGGTTGCGATGCCCGCAGCGGAAGTCGCGCTGGCCGCTTGAGTGCCGACCGCCTGTTCGAGGGCTTGCAGCGCGTTGCTCAGAAGATTTTGGCCGGCCCCGGTTGGAAGCTGGCCAATGCCGCCCACGTTGCCTTCGCTGTCTCCCGGCGACGGTTTCCTATGCGAGCGACCGAGGAAATTGACTTGCTGAAGCGCCGCCGAATGGGATGCGGGCGAAGAAATTCCGAGTAACGACATGATGACTCCTTAAAGAAAAAATTCGCTGCCAGATTGCAAGTGCCCGCGCCTCTGCCGCGAAGAGCAGGCGGCAAACGATTGCCGCCGGCGGCGGCAAACCTGGCCAGCCATTGCCGCCGCGGTGGCCGCGAACTCCAGCCCGATCTCGATGAAACCGCCTAAATTCGGCATTGCCGGCCTCTTTGCATTCAACCCTGGCGTCTCCAGGGGCTCTTAGATCGATGTTCCAACCAGGTAGAGCAGGTTCTGTGCCAACCGCGTTTGCGTGATTGCTAAAGATTCTTCGGAGCCTGCCGACACGCGTTTCACTTATATCGGAACTTGGGAAACATTATGTCAAATAGCGCCGTGTCGGGACCCAGCCAAGGGTTCAACCTCTCGTCGATCGTCGACCAAGTTCGCCCGACAGGCCGCAGAGGCCACCATGGCGGCGGCGATCACGGCTACTCGGGGCCGACGGGCGCAGCTGGAGCAAGCAGCAGCAATGGCAGCAACAGCCTGTTCACGGCACTGCTGCAAGCGCTGACCCAGGCGGTTTCCCAATCCAACGGCAGCGCAAGCACGGCGGCGACGGCTGCCGCGACCACGGCGAGCACAGCGACCGCTAGCGCGGCTGCCACCGCAGGGGCAGCCGCAGGTTCTGGCTCAAGCACCGGCACGGCGGCAACGAGCAGCACCACGTCGGGTGCGAACATCGCCCAAGATCTACATGCGTTCCTGCACGACTTATTTAGTGCGCTGCGACAGGCCAGCCAGCCCAACCAGGGCGGCGGCAACGGCGCCTACTCGAATGGGTGGCGCTCAGCGCAACCTGCTGTCACCGCCCCTGTCACGACCGCACCCGTCACGGCGACGCCCGTTGCGACGATACCGGTCGCGTCCGCGCCAGTCGCGACGGCACCGGTCACGACCGTGCCGGTAACGGCCGCCCCTGTCACGACGACGCCCGTCACTTCCGCACCCGTCACGGCGACGCCCGTGACCTCGCCGACTGCCTCGAGCGGCAGCGATTCAGCCTCAACGACGTCGCCCTCGAGCGCTACGAACAGCAGCACCGCGAACCAATACGCTCAACAGGGCTTTATCGGCGCCCTGCAGGCGCTGGTGAAGGACCTCGCCAACAGTCAAATTCTGACGAGCACGAGCGGCTCAAATTTGTCGTCAAACGCGATTTCGACGCTCAACAGCGCCTTCACGCAGCTGATCAGCGCCTTGGGCGGCAACACGTCCGCCACGACGCCCGCGTCGAGCACCACCGCGACCAGCGCGACCGGCGCCGCAACCACCTCCACCGCGGGCGCCGCGGCGACGAGCTCGGCGACGTCGGGAACAGCGGCATTGCAGTCGTTCTTGACGAACCTGCTGGATGACCTGCAGAACAACGGCAGCAGTTCGGTCAGCGCATTGGGCGGCACGGTCAACACGACCGCCTGAAGGAGGTGCCGCTCAAGGCGTGCGACGGCGGCGCCAACCGGCCCAGGCCAACGACAGGCAGGCTCCGCCAATCACCGGATAATTTCCGCAGCGCGCGTAGGGCGTCAGTCCACTCATGGGCTGCACCTCGCCGTGCAACACCGCTTCCTGAAATTGCGGCAGGCGCGCGACGATCTGGCCCTTGGGGCCAATCAGCGCGGTGATGCCGTCGTTCGCGGCCCGGATCAGGTAGCGGCCGGCCTCGAGCGCGCGCAAGCGCGAGATTTGCAGATGTTGGTGAGGCGCACTGGAGTCGCCGTACCAGGCATTGTTCGTGACGTTGATGAGCAGCGTCGCCTGGCGCAATACCTGCAGCTGATGGCTACCATAGGCATCCTCGTAGCAAATGGTCAGACCGAGTTTCTGTCCCGCGGCGCTCAGCACGGATTGGTTCTCCGCGCCCGCCGTCAAATCGTCAAACGGCAAACTCATCAGGCGCATCCAGGTCCGAACGAACGCCGGCACCGGAAAATATTCGCCGAACGGCACCAGATGCCGCTTGAAATACCAGCCGCCGCCGGCCTGGCTGAGCACCAGCAGCCCATTGAAATATTGCTGCGTCGCGGATTCGTATTTCACGAGTCCGATCGCAAAGTCCGCATCGTGGCGGCGACCCGCGACCTGTAGCGACTGCAGGTAGTCTTGAATGTTGTTGGCGAGCACCGGTAGCGCCGCCTCCGGCCACACGATCAGGCGGGCGCCCCAGGCCTGATCCGTCAATTCGGAGTACCTCGCGATCGTCGCTTCGCGATTGCTTTCCTGCCATTTTTGATCCTGGGGGATCGCAGCTTGCACCGCAGCGACCGGGAATGCGGGCCCGACCGGATGTGTCCATTCGACGCGCGAGGCCAGGCTCGGGGCGATGAATAGCGCGCAGAGCGCCCCCAAGGCCGCCAGACGCTGCGAGGTGCCCGAGCCGGGCCATAACAGCACGTTGACGGCGACGGCCGCGTAGCCCGCGGCCCAGGTGATGCCATAAACACCCAGCAGTGGCGCCCACCCCGCCAGCGGCGAATCGATGAAAGCATAGCCGATCGACAGCCACGGAAATCCGCTGAACAGCCAACCCCGCAACCACTCAAACAACACCCAGAGCGCGGGCAGCGCGAGCCAATCGCGCGCTGCTCCCCCCTTGAGCCAAAACCGGTTGGCCAGAAAGCAGAGCAGCATGCAATAGCTCGCCATGATCGCGACCAGCGCAGCCTGCAGGAACAGAGTCAACCAGATGGGCACCAATCCGAAGCCGTGGATGCAGGTGTAGAGCCAATAGGTGCCGACCGCGAATAGGCCTACGCCAAATGCCGCGCCGGCCGCAGCGGCGCGGCGCGGCGGCAGGCCGCGGATCAGTCCGAACAACGCCGCGGGCGCGAGAAATCCGATGGGCCACCAATCGAATGGCGCAAAGGCGAGATTGAGCGCCGCACCGATCGCGAACGCGAACAATAAACGCCCTAGGATGTGAGCATGCAACGCGGCCCAGATGCCGCGCGCGTTTGCTCTCAAGAACCAGACTCGTCGTGTCGTGGAGCGTCGATATCGGTCGGCGTGAAGACACGCAACATATCGATGCGGCGCCGATCGGCGCGGACGATCCGACACTCCAATTCACCGATCTTGATATTCTCGCCGCGACGCGGCAAACGGCCGAATTCGTGCATCAGCAGACCGCTGATCGTATCGAACTCCTCATCGGAAAATTCGGTGCCGAAGTAGCGATTGAAATCCGCGATGGATGTCAGCGCGTTCACCGTGAACTCGCGCGGGCCTTCCTTGCGGATCATCTGATCGTCTTCGACGTCGTGCTCGTCGTCGATCTCGCCGACGATCTGCTCGATGACATCTTCGATCGTCACCAAGCCGCAGACGCCGCCGTACTCGTCGACGACAATCGCAATATGATTGTGGCTGCGCCTGAATTCTTTGAGCAGAACGTTGAGCCGCTTGCTCTCCGGCACGAACACGACGGGCCGCATGTATTCACGAATCTCGAACGACTCGTCACCGGCGGCCTGCAAGCGCAACAAATCCTTGGCGAGCAAAATGCCGAGGATCTGATCGCGGTCCTCGCCGATGACCGGAAATCGAGAATGCCCCGACTCGACGACCAGCGCGACGAGCCGGTCCGGCGATTCGTCGCGCTCGACGAACACCATCTGCGATCGCGGTACCATGATGTCGCGCACCTGCATGTCGGCGACCGACAGAACGCCCTCGAGCATGACCAGCGCATCGCCGTCGAACAGACCGCGCTCGCTCGCCGCCCGCAGCACCTCGATGAGCTCGGCGAGATCGCGAGGCTCCCCGGACATCGACTTGGTAAATCGCTTTAACCAGCGGCCGGTGCCGCCTTGTGGCTGTTCAGACATAAGCCGTCAGGATACTCGATCACGCATAGGGGTTCGAAAATCCAAGCCGATCAAGGATTTGAACTTCCATCTTGGCCATTTTGCGGGCGTCGGCAGCGTCTTCATGATCGAAGCCGAGCAGATGCAAGACGCCATGGACGGTCATGTGGGCCCAGTGTTGCTCGCGCGTTTTGCGCTGCGCGCGTGCCTCGCGCTCGACGACGGGCGCGCAGATGACGAGTTCGCCGACGAAATTCCGCCCATCGGGAATGCGGCCCGCACCGCCAAACGACAGCACGTTGGTCGGCTTGTCCTTGCCGCGGTAGCGCGCATTGAGTCTGCGGCTGCGGGCCGTGCCCACGACGCTGACGCCGAGCACCACGGATTGCGCCCGGCCCGCGAACGCGGCGGCGGCCCATTGCTGGAACTGCGCGCGGCGCGGCACCCAAGGACGTCGCGCCGCATAGGTCAGATCCAGCACCAGCCTGTCCGGGGCCGGCTTCACGTGTTTTGGTCGGGAGTATTGGCCTCGTAGGCCTGCACGATTCTCTGCACCAGCGGGTGGCGAACGACATCGCGCGAAGTGAACATGGTAAAGGCAATGCCGCGAACCCCGCGCAATATATCGATGACCGTGCGCAATCCCGATTGTTTCGCGCTCGGCAAATCGACTTGCGTGATATCGCCGGTGACGACCGCCTTGGATCCGAAGCCGATACGCGTCAGAAACATCTTCATCTGCTCATTCGTCGTGTTTTGAGCCTCGTCGAGAATCACGAACGAGTCGTTGAGCGAGCGGCCGCGCATGAAGGCCAGCGGCGCCACCTCGATGACGTTGCGCTCGATGAGCTTGGCGACGCGCTCGAAACCCATCATTTCATAGAGTGCGTCGTACATGGGGCGCAGATAGGGATCGACTTTCTGCGAAAGGTCACCCGGCAGGAATCCCAGGCGCTCGCCGGCCTCCACCGCGGGACGCACCAATACGATGCGCCGCACTTTCTCGGACTGCAGCGCCTCGACCGCGCAGGCGACCGCAAGATAGGTCTTGCCGGTGCCAGCGGGGCCGATTCCAAAGGTTAAATCGTGCGTGCGCACATTGACGAGGTATTCGGTCTGATTGGCGCCGCGCGCCCGCACCGCGCCGCGCGTCGTGCGGACTTTGAGTTCGTCGGGTGCATCAGGGGCGCCGGTGTCGGCCGGACTGCCCTCCATGCCCATCTCCTGCAGCGCGATGTGCACGCGCTCGCCGTCCACGGGCTCGCGTTGCGCGCGCGCATACAAGCTTTGCAGAACCACTTCGGCGTGCTTCGCCTGAAGCGCGGGTCCGACGATCTGGAAGCGATTGCCGCGCCGTCTGATTTCGACGCCGAGTCGTGTTTCGATCAGACGCAAATGCTCGTCGAGCGGGCCGCATAATTCGACGAGACGCACGTTATCCGAGGGATCGAGGAAGACGTCGCGGGTAGACGGGACCGAACTCACGTTGGCTGTTCTGCGACGAGTCGTCCGCGCAGGGAATTGGGCATGGCCTCGGTGATGATCACGTCGGCAAAGCGGTTGATGAGAGCATGCGGTCCATGGCTCGAATCTGCGGCGGGGCCGTCGAAATTGACCCAGCGATTATTGTCGGTGCGTCCCGCGATCTGCTGTGGATTGCGCTTGGCGGGCCGCTCGACGAGCACGCGCTGCGTGCTTCCCACCATCGATTCGGAAATGGCGCGCGCTTGGGCGTTGAGCCGCTGCTGCAGCAAGTACAGGCGCTGTTGCTTGACCTCGTGCGGCACCTCCTCGGTCAAGGCCGCGGCCGGCGTACCTGGCCGACGGCTGTAGAGAAAAGTAAACGATTGATCGAACCCGATTTCAGCGACCAAGTTCATCGTCGCCGCGAAGTCGGCGTCGGTCTCGCCGGGAAAGCCGACGATGATATCCGTGGAAATGCAAATGTCGGGTCGCACCGCCTTGAGCCGCCGTATTTTTTGCTTGTATTCGAGCACAGTATGGCCGCGCTTCATTGCAGCCAAAATACGATCGGAACCGCTTTGCACCGGCAAATGCAAGAAATTATTGAGCTTCGGCACGTTGGCGTAGGCTTCGATCAGACTGTCGTTGAATTCGAGCGGATGCGAAGTCGTGAAGCGGATGCGCTCGACGCCGTCGACGGTCGCGACGCAGTGAATCAAGGTGGCGAGATCCGCGAGCGTGCCGTCGGCCATCGGCCCGGCGTACGCATTGACGTTTTGCCCGAGCAGCGTGATTTCGCGCACGCCCTGGATCGCGAGCTGCCGGACCTCCTGCAACACCTGCTCGAATGGCCGGCTGACCTCCTCGCCGCGCGTGTAGGGGACGACGCAGAAGCTACAATATTTGCTGCAACCCTCCATGATCGACACGAATGCCGTCGCCCCGCTCGCTCGCGCGTCGGGTAAACGGTCGAATTTTTCGATCTCGGGAAAACTGATGTCGATCTGCGACCGACCGGTTTCCTTCAGGCCGCGGATCATCTCGGGCAAGCGGTGCAGGGTTTGCGGGCCGAAGACCAGATCGACGAAGGGCGCCCGCGAGGTGATGCCCTCGCCTTCCTGGCTCGCGACGCATCCGCCGACGCCGATCACGAGCTGCGGCCGCTCGAGCTTCAGCAAGCGCCACTGCCCCAGCAGCGAGAACACCTTCTCCTGCGCCTTTTCGCGTACCGAGCACGTGTTCACGAGCAAAACATCCGCTGACGCCGGGTCATCGGTCAGAGCCATGCCATGCGCGGCTTCGAGGACGTCCCGCATCTTGTCGGAATCGTACTCGTTCATTTGGCAGCCGAACGTTTTTATGTATAAAAGACCAGGCATAGGCTCACGTGGAAAAGGCCGATAAGATAACCGGAACCATGGCAATACGCGAAGTTCTCCGGATGGGCGATCCCCGGCTGCTCGCCTTGAGCGAGCCCGTGACCGCGTTTGGCACGCCGGAACTCGAAAACCTGCTCATCGATATGCAGGACACCATGTGTCATCTGCAGGGCGCCGGGCTTGCTGCACCGCAAATCGGCGTAGGCCTGCGAGTCGTCATTTTCGGCATCGAGCAAAACCCGCGATATCCGGATGCCGAGCTCGTGCCGTTTACGGTGCTCATCAATCCGCAGCTCACGGCACTCGGAGCCGAGCAAGACGAAGCGTGGGAAGGCTGCCTATCGGTACCGGGCCTGCGTGGCGTCGTGCCGCGCTATCGCCACTTGCGCTATACCGGCTTCGATGCCGCGGGCCAGAGCATTGATCGCACGGTGCGGGATTTCCACGCCCGGGTCGTGCAGCACGAGGTGGATCATCTGGACGGCATCCTTTATCCGCAACGCATCCGCGATATGACCCAATTCGGCTTCAGCGACGCGCTGTTTCCTGGTCAGCAACTGCCCGACGAATAAAGCCACTATACTCAAGAACGATTTCGCGACTGGGGAGCAAGCGATGGTTCAGCGATCAAGGATTCGCGCAAGCATGATGCCTGCGTGCCGCGGGGCGGCGGTCGTGCTGGTCGTCGCACTCGCGCTTCTCGGACTACCGACCGGTGCGGCGCACGCCGACGATGCCATCAGCGTCGAAACCAAGGCACTGGCGCGCCAGACGCTGCGTCTGGCCAACGACGCCGGGCAGTTCTACATGGTTTGGTGGCTGCCGCAGGGGCTTTCTCAGTCAATCATTCGAGGCAATCCGAGCATCAGCGAGGCCGACGCCGATCAGATGCTGCGGGCGCTGGAGCCGTACCTCGTGTTCGCGTTTTCCCGCGCACAGGTAGGTGAACACAGTCTCGTTGACTTGCACGACAAAGCGGACCTCTTGCGCCACTCCCGCCTGGTCGTCGATGAACAGACGATTACGGCGGCGCCCGCCGATCAAAATGACGCGGCGGCCCAGTCCGCCCTGGACGTCATCAAGCCCACGCTGTCGGCCATTCTGGGTCGCAATGGGGGCGGCATCGAGTTCGCGCTGTACCGCCCAATGCCCGGCATGCATCCACCCGATCCGACGATGCCCGGCAGCTTCGAATACACGCTCTATCGCAAGCGCTTTCAATGGCAGCTGCCGGTCTGGGCTCCTGCGGTCCCTGTGCGCGCCCCGCCCGTGACCCTGGCGGCAGCACCGGTCGCAGCCTCGCCGGCAGCACCGGTCGCAGCCTCGCCGGCAGCGCCGGTAGCGGCCTCGCCGGCAGCGCCGGTAGCGGCCCCGCCGGCGGCTGCAGCCGCCGTCCTGCCCCCAGCCGCGGCCGCCGTAGCCCCGGTCCGTGCGCCGGCCGCGGCCCCTGTACCGGTGCAGCGCAGGAAAATCGATCCCGTAACTGGCGAGGAATTTCCGGAGCGATACGACTACAACCCCTATACAGGCCAAAAACTCGTGAGCCAATGAGCGGCGGGCGACGACCAGGCCGGGCCTGCCCGGTCTCACGAGTCCGTTGATTCCAGCGTTTCCGTTGCGTCGGTCCGGAGGCAAAGCCCGGCGCCGAGCAACAGCGTGCCCGCCATCGACAGCAACACGGCATCGTAGTTTCCGGTGCGCTCGACCAGATATCCGATGAATAGCGACGAACCGATGCCGCCGATTGAGCCCGCCGTGTTCATGCAGCCGGCGACGGCCCCGGCGTAGCGCTTGCCAATGTCGACGCAAATGGCCCAGGTATTCGGCTGTTGAAACGTGATGCCCCCATAACAGAGCGCGAGCCAGGCGAGCGCCAGGTATTTGTTCACGCTGATCCATGCGGCAAGCACCGACGCGGACGCGACGACGAGCCCCGCGACACTCACGGCTCGCGGGCCCCACTTTAGGCCGAAGCGTCGTACTGCCGCGTCGCGCGCATGGCCTCCGGCCGCATTGGCCAATGCGCCGAGCAGGAACGGCAGCGCAGACAGCTGTGTCTCGGCCTCGGAGAATCCGCGTGCGCGCAATAGGTAGGTTGGAAGCCAGAACAAGAAAAAATAATAGGAATAAAGAAACGCAAACGTGGCGCCCATGATCGTCCACACGCTGCGGTTGGCGGCGATGATTTTCCAGGGGAACACATGCGCCGATGCGACTGCGGGAGGTCCGATTTCCGCGAGCTCCCAATCGGTGACTCCGGTCTTCTCCTCGGGTCGATTGCGATACCAGCGCCACCAGCCGGCGGACCAAACGACGCCCAGCACCCCGAATAGGTAAAACGACATACGCCAGCCGAAACGCACTTGGATGGGCACGATCAGAAGCGGCGCGATTGCGCCTCCAAGCTGGCTCGATAGAAAAATCACGCCGAACGCGCGGCCGCGCTCGGCCTCGGGAAACCACCGGAAAACGCTCGTGGACGCGGTGGGGTAGGCGCCCGCTTCGCCCGCGCCGAACAAAAACCGGAAAATGATCAAGGGCCACAGCTTGAACGCGAAGCCGGTCAGCGTCGTAAATGCGGACCACCACAATACGATTCTGGTCAGCGTCGCGCGTGCGCCGAATCGATCGCCAAGGTATCCGCCGGGAATTTCAAACAGCGCATAGGCGATTGCGAATGCGCCCGTGACTAGGCCCCAATCTTGCGGACTCAGATGGAGCTCATTTTGAATCCGGGGACCGGCCACGGAAATACAGACGCGATCGAGATAGGTAATGACCGACAGCGTGGCCAGCAGCGTCAGCACACGATGTCGGTATCTCACAGGCCTCGGCCAATCGGACGCCTACTCTAAAACGGAATATCGTCGTCGAAGTCCTCTTTGCCCGATCCGGATGCCGCCCCGGCAGGCGCGGCCGATTGGTCGTAGTCGTCCCGCGGCGGCGCAGCACTTGCTGCGCCGGCACGCTCGGCGCCGCCCGGCGCGCCACCACGCGCACCCAACATCTGCATGTTGTCGGCGATGATTTCGGTCGTATAGCGGTCGTTGCCCTGCTTATCTTGCCATTTGCGGGTTCGCAGTTTGCCCTCGACAAACACTTGAGAGCCCTTGCGCAAATACTCCGCTGCAATCTCGCCCAAGCGGCCAAACAGCGCGATGCTATGCCATTCGGTGCGCTCCTGCTGGGCTCCGGAGGACTTGTCCTTCCAGGACTCGCTGGTGGCTATGCGAATGTTGGTGACGGTCATGCCGCTCGGCATCGAGCGAGTTTCCGGATCCGCGCCGAGATTGCCGACCAAAATAACCTTGTTGACGCCGCGCGACATGAAGAACCCCCGATCTCGTTGAGGCGCCCATTGTACACGGGCCGCCCGCCCCCAAGATGCACCTTAGCCGCCGCGTTAACCCAAAAACGCGCGCGCGCCATTCGGTCCCGGGTGTCGGCGCGTTGGGCGCGGGGCGCCGGGGTTTTACCGTCGCTTGACCTCCCGCGTATAGTAATCGGTTACATGCAATATATTCGTATCCGGGGCGCCCGGACGCACAATCTGAAGAATATCGACCTGGATTTGCCGCGCGACAAACTCATCGTGTTCACCGGCCTATCCGGCTCGGGAAAGTCGTCGCTGGCGTTCGACACGATCTATGCCGAGGGCCAGCGCCGCTACGTCGAGTCGCTGTCGACGTACGCGCGGCAATTCCTGTCGATGATGGAAAAGCCGGATATCGACACGATCGAAGGACTCTCTCCGGCCATTTCGATCGAACAGAAATCGACCTCCCACAATCCGCGCTCGACGGTCGGCACCGTAACCGAAGTCCACGACTACCTGCGGCTCCTCTATGCGCGCGCCGGCACACCGCGCTGCCCAGACCATCACATCGATCTGGCCGCGCAAACGGTGAGCCAGATGGTGGACGCCGTCTTGAGCACGCCCGAGGGCACTGCGCTGATGCTGCTCGCCCCCGCGGTCTCGGAACGCAAGGGCGAGCATGCGGAGATCATCGAAGAACTGCAGGCAGGCGGATTTCTGCGCGCGCGCATCGACGGAAAAGTCATGGAACTCGATCAGGCGCCGAAGCTTGATGTGCGCCGTAAACACACCGTCGAGGCGATCGTCGACCGTTTCAAGGTGCGCGCCGACCTGGGACAACGCCTGGCGGAGTCGTTCGAGACCGCGCTGCGGCTCGGCCAGGGAGTCGCCCGCGTCGCTTACATGGACGATCCCGACCGCGCCGAACTGGTGTTTTCCGACAAGTTCGCGTGTCCGATCTGCAACTATTCGCTCAGCGAGCTCGAACCGCGCTTGTTCTCGTTCAATGGTCCGGCCGGCGCCTGCCCGACCTGCGACGGGCTGGGCACACAGGACTTTTTCGATCCGGCCAAGATCGTCGGCAATCCGCACTTGTCGCTGGCAGGCGGCGCGGTGCGCGGCTGGGACCGGCGCAACGCCTATTATTTTCAGCTGATTCAATCTCTCGCGCGCCACACCAAGTTCGATATCGAGGCGCCGTTCGAGAGCCTCGGCGCGGACATTCAGAATCTGGTGCTGTTCGGCAGCGGTGACGAGCAGATCGAGTTCAAATATTTCGACGGTAAGGGCGGCACGGTCAAGCGCAAGCACGCGTTCGAGGGAATCGTCAACAATCTCGAGCGCCGCTATAAGGAAACCGAATCGGTCACGGTGCGCGAAGAAATCGCCAAATACCGCTCATCACGCGCCTGTCCGGAGTGTCTTGGAACGCGACTGAACCGAGCCGCAAGAAACGTATTCGTCGACGGCAAGAGCTTGCCCGAGGTCTCGTCATTGTCGGTCGCGCGGGCGATCGAATTTTTTGGCAAACTCGAGCTCGCCGGGTGGCGCGGCGAGATCGCCGTCAAGATCGTCAAGGAGATCGGCGATCGGCTCGGTTTCCTGTCGAATGTCGGTTTAGCCTATCTGACGCTAGATCGCAGCGCGGACACCTTGTCGGGCGGCGAGGCGCAGCGCATCCGGCTCGCGAGCCAAATCGGTTCGGGGCTGGTCGGTGTCATGTACATCCTCGATGAGCCGTCGATCGGTTTGCACCAGCGCGACAATCAACGGCTGCTCGACACGCTCGTCAATCTGCGCGATCTCGGTAATACCGTGATCGTCGTCGAGCACGATGAGGATGCAATACGCCAAGCCGATTACGTCGTCGATTTGGGACCCGGCGCGGGCGTGCATGGCGGCAATGTCGTCGCCCAAGGGACCGCGGACGAAGTCGCGGCTCATCCCGATTCGATCACGGGCCAGTACTTGAGCGGGCGCCGGCGCATCGAAATCCCGAGTACGCGGCGCGCCGTGGATCCAAGACGCCTGCTGCGCATCACGGGCGCGACGGCCAATAATTTGAAAAACGTCACCGCCGAATTTCCATTGGGGCTCATGACTTGCGTCACCGGCGTATCGGGGTCCGGCAAGTCCACCCTGGTCAACGACACGCTGTTTCGCGCGGTGGCGACCCAGCTCAATCACGCTTCCGCAGGCACCGCGCATTTCGACCGCATCGAGGGACTCGACTACATCGACCGAGTCATCGAAATCGATCAAACCCCGATCGGCCGCACGCCGCGCTCCAACCCCGCGACCTATACGGGACTGTTCGCGCCGATCCGCGAGATTTTTTCGAATGTGCCGGAATCGCGTGCGCGCGGCTACCAGGCGGGACGGTTCAGCTTCAACGTCAAGGGCGGACGCTGCGAGGCCTGCCAAGGCGACGGCGTCATCAAGGTCGAGATGCATTTTCTCGCCGACGTCTATGTGCCCTGCGACGTCTGCAAGGCAAAACGCTACAACCGCGAGACGCTCGAAATTCGCTTCAAAGGCAAGAATATCCAGGAAGTGCTGGAAATGACCATCGAGGAGGCATTGCCGTTCTTTGCTGCGGTGCCGACCGTGCAGCCCAAACTGCAAACGCTGCTCGACGTGGGGCTGTCCTATGTGCGTCTCGGCCAAAGCGCGACGACACTGTCGGGCGGAGAGGCGCAGCGCGTCAAACTCGCCAAAGAACTCTCTAAGAGGGCAACCGGGCGCACGCTCTATATCCTCGACGAACCGACGACCGGGCTGCATTTTGCCGATATCGCATTGTTGCTGACCGTGCTGCATCGGCTGCGCGACGAAGGCAATACCGTCATCGTCATCGAGCACAATCTGGACGTGATCAAGACCGCCGACTGGGTCGTCGATCTCGGACCCGAGGGGGGCGACGGCGGCGGGTGCATCGTCGCCACCGGCACGCCGGAAAGCATTGCCGCGAACCTCGATTCGCATACCGGCAGTTATTTGCGGGCCGCCCTGGCACAGACGCCGGTAATGCCCTTGGTCCAATCGTCGCGGCGCAAGCGCGCATGATCGCGCAGTGGCGCCTGTTCCTGCTGGCGCTGCGGTACTTCACGCGCATTCCCGTGCCGCGATGGGTCATTCTCGGCGAGACTCGTGTCGATTCGGCAGCGCGCTTTTTACCGCTGGTCGGCGCGGTCGTCGGGCTCATCGGCGGAGCCGTCTATTGGGGCGCCGCTGAGTTTTGGCCCACCAGCGTCGCAGTGGTTTTGTCGATGCTCGCGGCCATGCTGATGACGGGCGGCATACACGAACTGGGGCTCGCCGACACCTGCGCGTTGCTGAGCCAGCCCAAGCCCACGGAAGCCGCGCCGAATTCCAAGGGCGCGACCCGGCTCGGTAGCTTCGGGATGCTGGTCGTCGTATTGTTCTTGCTGACCAAGTACAACGCTTTGATGGCGTTGTCGGCCGCCAACTTCGCGTTCGCGATTCCGGCGAACGTCGGCCTCGGAGTGATCATGATCGCGGCACACGCGTCGAGCCGGGCGCTGGTGGTCTCCGCAATTGCAATTCAATCGCCGGCTCGCCTCGATCGCAAAACGCCGCCCCCGCGGATGTCGATCGGCGAATTGTGCTTTGCCTTAGCAACCGGCTTCCTGCCGGCGACGCTAATGGGTACGCCCGGCCTGATTGGACTCGCCGCCGCGATCGTCATGCGTATCGGCTTCGTCCCGTACGTCAAGAAAGTCCTGGGCGAGTACACGGGGGATTATCTGGGAGCGACGCAGCAGCTTACTGAGGTAAGCTTCTATCTGGGAGCACTTGCAGCGTGGACGTATATTTAATTCGGCATACACAGCCCGAGAATTCGGCCGGACTTTGTTATGGTCGCCTGAACATTGAACCTGCGGCGGACTGCGCGAGCGTGGCCAAACGCCTCGCGCCGCAACTCCCCAAGCAAGCGCCGATCGTGACGGCCGATGCAAAGCGCTGCGTGCGCTTGGCCGAGTACTTGGCCGCGGCGCTCGGCTCGCCGCTTCGCGTCGACGCGAGGCTGCAAGAGCTCGACTTCGGGCAGTGGGAAGGACGCCTGTGGTCCGACATTCCCCGCATACAGACCGATGTCTGGGCGAGAGACGTGTGGAACCAATCGGCGCCCGGCGGTGAGACCTACGCGGCACTCTATGCGCGCGTCGGCGCCGCGTGGGAGGCGCTGCTGCAGATCGAAACGGACTGCCTGGTCATCGTCGCGACGGCGGGACCGCTGCGCGCCTTGATCACGATTGCGTTGGAATTGCCCGTCGATTCCTCGCTGCGTTTTCATCTGGATTACGGCGGCATCGCCAAGCTGTCGACCTCGACCGGCGCCTGGCGACTGGATTTCGCGAACCGCTAAGGCCTTTGCAGCGTGTTCGCGCCCGCCCATATTGCTCCGCTCGAATGGCGCGCGTAACGTAGTCGCACCATGCATCAAGTACTCGTCTACTCGGATTCGCTGTCCTGGGGGATCGTGCCCACCACACGCAATCGGCTTCCATTCGAGCAGCGATGGCCGGGGGTGCTTGAATTGAAGCTGAACCGGCATGCGCCTCGCGTGCGGGTCATCGAGGACTGCCTCAACGGCCGGCGCACCGTGTGGGAGGACCCGTTCAAGCCCGGCCGCAACGGCCTCACGGGCCTCGCGCAGCGCATCGAGATTCACTCACCGTTGGCGCTCGTCATCCTGATGCTCGGGACGAACGACTTTCAATCCATGCATCCGCACGACATATGGCACTCGGCGCAGGGAATCGCGACTTTGATCGGCGCGATTCGCCAGGCGCCGATCGAACCCGGCATGCCCGTACCGCCGATCTTGGTCGTGGCACCCCCGCCGATCGACACTCCACGCGGCCCGCTTGCGCGCAAATTCGCCAATGCGGCCGCGAAATCCGCCGGACTCGCCGGCGCCTACCGGGAAATCGCCAAGGACCTCGGCAGCCACTTCTTCGACGCGGGCACGGTAACGCCGGCCAGTGCGATCGACGGCATTCATCTCGATGCCGATCAGCACGCCGTACTGGGAACCGCGCTCGCCGCAGTAGTTGAAACTGTGCTGCCAGCGCATGCGGCGGCATGAAATGGCGCGGGACAGCCGCGCTCGCGCGCGCCTCGATGCCGATTCTGACGCGCCTGGATCCGGAGCTGGCGCATCACCTCGCCCTGGCCGGCCTGAAAACCATGAGCCCCTGTTGGCGCGCCCCGCCGATCGCGGCAGGATTGGGCGTGCGCTGCTTCGGGCTCTCGTTTGCGCATCCCCTGGGTTTAGCCGCCGGTTTTGACAAGAACGGCGATTATCTGGATGCGCTCGGCGCGCTCGGATTCAGTCATATCGAGCTTGGAACCGTCACGCCTCGGCCGCAGCCCGGCAATCCGAAGCCGCGCATGTTCAGACTCCGTTCGGCCAATGCAATCGTCAACCGCATGGGATTCAACAACAAAGGCGTCGATCACCTCGTCGCGCAATTGGTCCGCAGCAAGTATCCGGGGATTCGCGGCGTCAGCATCGGCAAGAACTTCGATACGCCGATCGAGAATGCCAGCGAGGATTATCTGGCCTGCATGCGCAAGGTCTACGCGCACGCGGATTACATTGCCATCAATGTCTCGTCGCCGAACACCGAGAGACTCCGGGAGCTTCAAGGCGGGGACGCGCTGGAGCGAATCGTGGGCGCGCTGCAGGCTGCGCGTGAAGAATTGAGCCGCGGTTTCGGCAAGCGCGTGCCGCTGCTCGTCAAAATAGCGCCGGATCTCGATACAGACCAAATCTCGACACTCGCCTCGAATTTGCGCGCGCTGCAGGTCGACGGAGTAATCGCCACCAACACGTCGACGAATTTGCGCCGCTACGAGGCGCAATTGCCGCCGAACCAGTTGGGCGGCCTCAGCGGCGAGCCGCTGCATGCGACGTCGATCTCGGTGATTGCGCGGCTGCGCGATGCGCTGGGCGGGAAGTTTCCGATCATCGGCGTCGGCGGCATCGTCAGCGCGGACAACGCCTTGGCGACGATACGAGCCGGCGCAAATCTGCTGCAAATTTATACGGGCTTCGCGTACCGCGGACCCCAACTCATCGACGAGATACTCGCCGCGCTGGCCCGGGAGGCCGGCTACGGTGCATCGACGGTGTAGCCGCGCGCACGCAGCGCCGCGGCTAGGCCGCCATGCTCCAACAGCAAGTCCATGTTGACGACCGCCACCACCACATCGCCGGCGCGCAAATGTGCATCGAGGCTCTCGAGCCAGGTACGCCGAACTTTCGCCAGCAAATCGCTCGCAACGGAATCCCCGCTGAGCGAAGCAAGACATGCGTCCACTTCCGGCGGTTCCGGCAGGTTCTCGATGCGTTCGATGTCGCCGGTCACCCAGGCCTGCGCGCGCGCGACCAAGCGCGGCAGCCCGGTCTCGATCGTCGCCAATGCCGCGACAACGCATTTGGTTTCCGTCTCGGGCGGCATGCTCTTGAGCGCGTCCAGGAAATCGCGCACGCCGGCAATTTTGAGTTCTTCGATCCCCACATCATGCTTGCGCGCCAAGGCGCGCACTTCGTTGCCGATATCGAGGCGCGCCGATAATCCGACCTGGTGCAACGCGGCTTGCTCGAGGAACGCCGTTGCGATGATCGGACGGTAGCGTGCCCACTTGTCGGGATCGCTGTTATAGCGCGCACGCAGCAGCTCGAATCGCGCGTACAAATCCGGCGGCATGACATCCTTGAGGGTGCGGCCGCCTTGGACCATCAACAGTTCGCGCTGCGTGATGAACAGCCACAACGCTCTCAGGATGCCGATTTCGAACGGCTTGGAGACGAGCACGACCTTGGTCGTGCCGAGGATCTGCTCGAGTTGACGCGAACGCCAGGTGATCGCCTTTGGCAGCGGTGAAACGGTGCCCATGATCCACGCCTCGCCGGAACCGCCATGAACGTGCCACAAGCCCGGGCCCGCGCGCTCGCCGGTGACGACGACCTCGTCCATCGTGGTGTCGGGCGAAGCAGCGGATTCCTGCGCTTGATCCGCTCGGCACGCGAACGACAGCAATGCCGCTAGGCTCAAGCTTGCGGCCCCGATCGATGATGAGAATCGCGCTACCCGGTTCATTGCCGGCGAATGATACGCCGCGTTCGAATCGAGGACGCGCGACCCGCTTGGAATCAAGCGGGTCGCAGCGCCCAAAAGACTCAGCTCAGGTGCGGCAAACGCTCACTCGCCGTGGAACACATCGCGCAGCGCATGCTTGACGGCACGATGCGCTTCGTCGATGTGGTGGATCACGCGCAGCTGCAAGCCTTGCGTATTCGGCTGATCTTCCTCGCCCGACGCATCGCGCCTTGCCTTGTCGAGCAATTCCAACGCCTTATGGAAGCGGCCGGTACGGTTCAGGTGGGCATCGACGGGCATGTGATCCTCGATGTTCTTGCCGTCTTCGATCGCGGCGCGCTTGACTTCGCTGATCGCCTTGTCGATTTCGCTGATCGCACGCAATTCATCGTCGATGACCTGCTCGGAACCCATATGCTGCAGATGGGCGCGCGCGTCGCGCAGATCCGATAGCGCATGCAGATACGCCGGATGATGCCCGGGATTGTCGGCCCACGACGGCGAGGTCGCGACCAGTCCAAACGTGGCTATTGCAGCCAATCGCAGCAATTGAATACGCATAAATTCTCCTTGAGGGTTGTTTTCGATTCCAAGCCAGCCGATCGAAGCGAATACTAGACCGGCGGGCCGCGCGCGGTCATCACACATTTATTTCATGACCGCTGTGTAATTATCCACGAATATGTTCAGTGCTTGTGCGTCGTCAGCGCCACCAAGAATTCGTAGTAAAACTCCACGCCAGCATAGAACGACTCGACGCCGACGCGCTCGTCCTTGCCATGCATGCGCACGTCATCGCGATCGATCGCGACGCCGTTGACTCCGTAGCTGGGGATACCCGCCATCATCGTGTGAATGCTGTCGGACGCACCGGCCTCCATTTCCGGAATGACCGGAGTTCCCGGCCAGAGCTTCGAGGATATGCCGCGCAGCGCGTTCATGATGTCGGCGCGTGGCGGCGGCGGCGCCATGGCTTTGCGCTCCGAACCGTGTTCGGCCAGCTCTCCCGAATCACTACGGTAGCGCACGCCGAGGCCGGGATCGTTGAATAATTTCACGAGCTCCAGCCGTATATCCTCCTGCGAATGGCCCGGCAGGATGCGGCAATTCACATTGGCTTCGGCCCGCTGCGGCAGGGCGTTGCGCGCATGCCCGCCGCTCAGCAGGGTGGCGACGCAGGTCGTGCGCATGATCGAGTTGTAGGCCGTGTCCCGGGATAGCCGCAGGGCCGCCGCCGGATCGGGCGGGGTCGCCAGAATTGCGCGGATATCTGCAGCGACCGGCGGCGCCTCCACGCTTGCCATGTGCAATAGATAGTCGCGCGTGACACTGTTCAGTTCGACCGGAAACGGCGTGCGCTCCAGCAATGCCAATGCATCGGCGATGTGGTAGATCGCATTGTCCGGCTTCGGCAGCGAACTGTGCCCGCCGGGATTCGTCGCGAGCAGCTGAAAATCGGCGTAGAGCTTTTCCGTCGCCTCGATCTCCACGGTCACGGGTTTGCCGTGATCGGTCCAGACGCCGCCCGCATCGGGATTGAGAACGTACTCGGCATCGATCAGGTCGCGATGATTCTTCAGCAGCCAATCGACGCCGTTCGCAAGACCGCCCTCCTCGTCCGCCGTGAGCGCGAGAATGATGTCGCGGTCGGGCACGTATCCTTGCTTTTTCATGCGAATGAACGCGGTCATCGCGATCGCATCGCTATCCTTCATGTCCTGCGTGCCGCGCCCATAGTAATAGCCGTCCTGTTCGACGAATGCGAATGGATCGGTGGACCAGTCCTCGCGGTGTGCCTCCACGACATCGAGATGCGCGATGATCAATAAAGGCCGCAGCCGACTGCCCGGCTTGCCCCGATAGCGGGCCACCATGTTTCCCTTGCGATCGTTTGGTCCGAGGACAAGAACGTCCGATTTCGCAAAACCGGCCGCGAGCAGCCGATCCGCCATCGCCTGTGCGGCGATCGTGGTATTTCCGATAGAATCCGTGGTGTTGATTTCGATCAGCTGCTTGAAAATATCGTGCGCCAGTTGGCGGGTTCCCGCATCGGTGCCGGGCGCCGCGCAATAGGCGGCTTGCATCAATGATGCGGCCAGAGCCGCAAAGATCGCAGAGCGCGAAAGACGATGGTTCACGAGAGACCCCAATGGCGCAAAAAAAATCAGGATGGTGCCTAATTTCCGGCAAGTCAATCTCGCGAACCTCACGGACATCCTTAAGTCCATGAGGCGGCATCCGGCGACTTTGCGCGGAGCCGGCGCATAGCAGTGGTATCCTGGATTTTCGTTCGAAAAAAGCACGGGAAGCCGCAAGATGAGAAGGATCACGATGTTTAGAACCAAAATTCGCACCGGCAAGCGCAAGGTGTCGCGCGCGGCCGCGGAGTCGGCCGTGCAAACCTTACTGCTATGGGCCGGTGAAGACCCGCATCGCGAAGGCCTGCGAGAGACCCCCAAACGCGTCGTGGATGCCTACGCGGATTGGTTCTCCGGGTATAACACGGACCCAAGCGAGTATATGCGCCGCACTTTCGAAGAGGTCGACGGCTACGATGAGATGGTGGTCCTACGCGACATCGATTTCGAGTCGTTTTGCGAACATCACATGGCGCCCATCATCGGACGGGCGCACGTCGGCTACTTGCCCACCGACCGCGTCGTCGGAATCAGCAAACTCGCGCGCGTGGTCGAGGGCTTCGCGCGGCGCTTCCAAGTCCAGGAGAAGCTCACTTCGCAGATCGCCGCATGCATCAACGACGTGCTGCAGCCGCGCGGCGTTGGCGTCGTCATCGACGCCGTTCATCAATGCATGACGACGCGCGGCGTACACAAGCGCGGGGTATCGATGGTGACGAGCAAAATGCTCGGCACGTTTCGAGACGACGCCAGCACGCGCGCGGAATTCCTGCGCTTCATCGACATAGAACGCAAGATCAGCGGTTGATTCTCGGCGCAAGCATTCAACTGCGCTTGCGTTCCGGGGCGCCGCGCGCCGGCATGAGGTCGACGGAAAACGTGTACGAATGACGTTCGCCGGGCTGCAGCGCGCCGACGCCGACGACCTGCCGCGCGATTTTCTCGCCGCGCTCGTTCGAGATCGACACCACGACACAATATTCGCAGAGCTCGTCCATGCCCACGTGCTGGATCGTCCCGTCGAGGCGCATGGCCGAGACCGCCGCGGGCTGCGGCTCGGCGACTGCGGCATTGAAGCGCAGATGATGCTGGCAGCCCGGGCAAATATTGGCGCTCATCAGCACGGTCGCCTTGCAATGCGGGCAGGTCCGCGTTGCACCGACCGGACCCTGACGAGCGACATTCATTGCTATTTGCCTTCGCCGTTACCGAATTTGCCGTCGCTGCCGCCGATTTTGACGTCAATGGCGCCGAACCTGGTATCGCTGCCGCTGGACTTGGCGTCGCCGGCGCCGATTTTGCCGGTGCCGGTGCCGGCGGTTTTCTCATCGTCCCAGCCGAATTCGACGTGCCCGCGCATCCGCGAACCGGCGGCAACGGTAATCGAGCCCGCTTTGACGTCGCCAACGATAACGCCTCCGTCGAGCACGTCGATGCGCTTGGCGGACCCGATGTTGCCCTGCAATTCGCCACCGACGACCACGATGGCCGCCAGTACTTGGCCGGTCAGGTGCGCGCCCGGCTCAATGTTGAAATTCCCGTCGATCTTCACATCGCCCTTGAAGCGGCCTGCCATTCGTACGTTGCCGGCCCCCTCGATCTTGCCCTCGATCGACAGATTGGCCGCGATCACCGATTCGCCGACTTCCGCACGCGCCGCAGGTCGACGCGATGTGTTTGCCGCACCTGCGTCAATCGAAATGCGGTCCGGTGCGGCCGGTGCCGCCGGGGGAATTGCCGTACCCGCGCCGGCGGGTGTCATCGTTTCTTTCCAAAGCGCCATGAGATTTTTCTCCCGTGATCGGTCGTGAATCGAACTCAGATACGCTTAACAGCCTAAACCCTAACTCCGTGAAATGTCACTTGGCGGACTGTCTTTTATTGGCGACGACCGCCACCGGAATTTTTGGGCTCGCCGCCGGTCAGAGGGCGGCCCGGGAACCAATTCCGGCTGCCGTGATAACCGGTGCGAGCGCGGGCCGTGCCCCGCTATACTGTAGCGTTACGGCTTAAGGGAATACCGCTTTGTTTCAACACCTCGTCCGCTTGAAAGACGATGCGATTCTGGGACTCATGGCGGCATTTCGCGCCGATCCCGCCGCCGAGAAAGTCGACCTGGGCGTCGGCGTGTTCAGGGATTTGAGCGGCAGCACCCCGGTGCTCGATTGCGTGCGTCGCGCGGAACTCGCCGTACTTGCCGCGGAAACCACGAAATCCTATGTCGCGGCGGCCGGCCGCGCGGAATTCAACGAGGCGGTAGGCGACCTCGTCCTCGGCCCCTCGCGTGGCGCGGGCGAGCAAGCCCGAGTGCGCATCATACAGGCGCCCGGCGGTTGCGGCGCGCTGCGCCTAGGCGCTGAATTGATACGAGCGGCGGCGCCGTCGGCAACGGTCCATGTCAGCGATCCGACATGGGGTAACCACGCGCCATTGCTGGGCAGCAGCGGTTTGCGGCTCGAGGCCTATCCCTACTACGACGTGACGGCCCATCGGCTGCGCTTCGATGCGATGCTCGAAAAATTGAATCTCGCCGCCCCGGGCGACGTCGTGCTTCTGCATGCGTGCTGCCATAACCCGACCGGCGCGGATCTCGCCGTCGATCACTGGCGCTCGCTCATCGAAGTGCTCCGGCGGCGGCGGCTGCTGCCTTTTCTTGACCTCGCGTATCAGGGCTTCGGCACGGGCCTGGAAACCGACGTGGCCGGCGTTCGGCTCGTGACCGAAAGTTTGCCTGAATCGCTGGTCGCGGTATCGTTTTCGAAGAACCTCGGGGTCTATCGCGAACGTCTCGGCGCACTGATCGCCGTAGGCGAGAGCGACTCGCGTGCGGAGGCGATGAAAAGCCATATCCTGCAGATAGCGAGAGGCATGTATTCCATGCCCCCGGATCATGGAGCGGCCCTCGCCGCACATATCTTCGCGCATCCGCCGCTGCGCGCGTCCTGGAAAGAGGAACTCGATGGCATGCGCACGCGCATCGAGGCGATGCGCAAGCTCCTTTCAACGCACTTGCGGCGCACCACCCGCTGCGCTGAATTTGATTTCCTGGAAGGCCAGCATGGCATGTTTTCGCAACTCGGCTGTTCGAGCGAGGCGGTCGCGCGCTTGCGCGAGAAGTACCATATCTACATGGTGGGCGACAGCCGCATGAACCTTGCGGGAGTCACCCCGCACAACGTCGAGTATCTGGCGGAATCGATCGCCTCGGTCTTAACTGCCTAGCGCACTGCGCAGCGCGCTGACTTCGGCCGCGAATTCCTTCATGATTCCGACGGTCTTCTTCTCATTGAGCCGCAGGCGAAATACCGCGGGCACGCCATTCATGGCCACTTGCAGAGCGACAGGATCGGTTGCGAACGAAGCCATCAAGGTCGCCACCACGATGATGTCGCTCAAATCCGGAATCTGCATTTCCTCTCCATCGCGGCCGATGTCGTTTTGGTTGGCGACGGCCTTGACTACCTCATCGGAAAATTCCCAATTTTCCAGAATCGCCTTGCCGATTTCGGCATGCCAATCCTCTATGATTTGGTGCAAGGTGTTGGTATCGCCGAACAGTTCCGGATGATCTGCGACGCGCGTCAGGATGTAGAGTTTGCCGATCGCATGCATCATCCCGGTGAGCATCGCTTCGTCGGGATTGATCTTGGAACACGCGCGAGCGACGACGAAAGAAAAGGCGGCCACTAGCGTGCTGCGCTCCCACAGCTCGTCGAGGTAGGGTTTGACGCTCAATAGCTTCGCGTTGCCGCGAATTTGGGCCATCGCAAACGACATCGAAGCGCTGCGCACCATGTTGTAGCCCATGCGATTGATGGCCGTGCGCAGATCCGTTATCGCCTTGCCGGTGGTGTTCAGCGAGGCGGAATTCGAGATGCGCATCAAACGCGCCGCCAAGGCGGGTTCCGACCCGACGACTCTTACGACTTTTTCGAGCGTCGAGTTCGGATCCGAGAGAATGCGTCGCACGCGAACCACGACTTCGGGAAAGGACGGCAAATCGACCCGGCCGGCCGATAATTCGGCGGCAAGTGAGCGTACGAACCCAAAAGCGACGTCATTGGCGGATTGCGGCTGGGTATTGCTCAAATTGGGCCTCGCTGGCGTCATGCTCCATCCAACGAAGTGAATCGACCGGGTCCGCGAATACTTGAGCCCGGGGCTCAGGCACTGTGAGGAGCAGCGCATTTACCGTAATGCGCGAGAGGTCCTCAGGGGATCGGGGCGCTAACCCTTGGTAACGGTCGGCGGGCGGCTGTGGAAGCGCTGGCGGATCTCGCCGTGGCGGGAGCGCTCACTGAAGCGGCCTTGGCTGTAGGCGGCCACGACCTTGTGCCAAAACGCGACCGATCCGGGATTGCGTTCGTATTCGACGATCTCCCACTCGCCCGCAAAGCGGTCAAAGATCAGCGTCGCCGCATCGCGGCCGATGCCGGTATGCCGGTACTTTTCGCGCACGAAGAACTCGGACATGCGGAAATCCACCTCGGTCCCGACGGCAACCGGAATTCTCGGCCGCGTAACCAGCGCAAAACCGACCGGGGTGGCCCCCTGGACGATCAGCAGCGGATGCGAATGATCGTTCGAAAACCAATTCGCGAAAATCTCGTCCTGCTGGGAATTATCGGCATTCAGGCCGAGGAAATAACCGGTATTCAGGTCCGACAGCGATTCCACATACTCGCCGTAGACTTCCTCGATCCATCGTCGATCTTTGCTGGAGCGCTTACAGTCGCGGATACTGATGGGCACTGAGACGAACTTCCTTGTGCAATAAAAAGCACAGCCCGGGCGACCGCGCCAAGATGATGGGGCGCCCGCCCGGGCTAGTACAACCGACTATCGAAGCGTATTACGGCTTCGCAGCTGAGGCTGCCGATGCGGCAGCGTCGGAGGCAGCGCCGGCCGCGCTCGCATCACTGGCCGCGCCGGAAGCCGCCGGAGCAGCGGCCGGAGGAGTCGCGTCAGCGGCCGGAGCCGGAGGAGCTTCGGTTTTGCTGCCGCAGGCACTCAGCAGGACTGCGGCGACAAAAGCGCTTAGAGCAAGTTTGGTCTTCATCTATCGATACCCCAAAATATTTAATGATATTACGGACAAGGGACACAGGTTTGTCTTGGGCCTTCGCCAAGAGGTCATCAATGATTTTAGAGGGTTTTAGCCGAATTTCATATCTCTTTCGCTGGACCCAAACGCCATTTGTGGTCGATGCGCGCTCCGTCGCGGGCCGCGCTCTGTAGCTACGCCGCGCTGAGGCGCATAATTTGCCGCTTATTCCAGAGTCGTTTTAAAAAAATTGTCGGGCGGAGGGGTTGTGGATCAAGACAGTCTCGATGGTCTCTATGCGGCGCATTTGAATACCCTGACACGACGCGCCGACCAGGCGCTCGCGGCAACGGGTTTCGATACCTTGGTCATCCACTCCGGAGTTCCGCCGATTCATTTCTTGGACGATCAAGATTATCCATACAAGGTGAATCCGCATTTCAAGGCCTGGGTGCCGGTCCTCGACAATCCGCGCTGCTTTCTGATTTATGTGCCGGGTAATCGCCCTAAGCTGCTGTTTTATCAAGCGAACGACTATTGGCACCAGGCGTCGGCGTTGCCGCAAGCGAGTTGGACCGCCGCAATCGACGTCACACCGCTTCATGACCCCGCACAGGCCCATCTACAGTGGGCGAAGCTCGGGCGAGTGGCTTTCTTGGGACCCGCAGAACTCTTTGGCAACGAGGACCGGCTGGCGGTCAATCCGCCCGATTTGATGACGCGATTGCATTACGACCGCGCGGTGAAGACGGCCTATGAACTCGAGTGCATGCGACGCGCCAACGCGCTCGGCGCGCGCGGGCATCGTGCGGCCCTCGCGGCGTTTCGCGAAGGAGCCTCCGAGTATCTCGCCCATATGCGCTATTTGGAAGCCTGCGCGCAGCGCGAAGAGGAGATGCCGTACAACAACATCGTCGCATACAACGAGCACGCGGCGATCCTGCACTACCAGCACTTGGACCGCGAGGCACCCCGCCCGTTGCGATCCTTCTTGATCGACGCGGGTGCCCAAGTCCGCGGCTACGCAGCCGATATCACGCGCAGCTACGCGGCCACCGCGGGTGCCTATGCGGATCTCGTCGCCGCGACCGATGAGGCCCAATTGTCGTTGTGCGATGAGATCGTCTCGGGCCGCGACTATCGCGACGTGCATTTGTCCGCGCACCGCATTCTCGGCGATGCCATGCATCGTCTGGGCTTGATCAAAGTCGACGGCGCGGCAGCTATCGAACTCGGCGTCACGAGCGTTTTCTTTCCGCACGGAATCGGCCATTTGCTCGGACTCCAGGTTCACGATGTGGGCGGCGTGTTGGCCGACTCGGCCGGTCATGAACGGAAACGGCCCCAGGGTCACCCCCATCTACGGCTGACGCGACTGCTCGAGCCCGGAGTCGTCGTCACGGTGGAACCGGGCATCTACATGATTGACTCGCTGCTAGCCGCGGCGCATGCGGACGGGAGGCGCGCGCACATCGAATGGCCGCTGGTCGAGGCACTGCGCCCGTTCGGCGGCGTTCGAATCGAGGACGACGTACTGACGACGGCGTCAGTGCCCGAGAATATGACTAGAAACGCGTTTGCCGGGGCGGGCGCCTAAAGGAGCGTCGCCGCCGATCGAGATCCGCCGATCGCCTACTTACGCAACGCGTCGCGAATTTGTTCGAGCAGCACTTCCGTGCGCGTCGGCGGGGGCGGCGGGGCGTCCACCGCGGGCGGCGGCGGCTTCTTGAGCTTGTTGATTGCGCGCAGCGCGATGAACAGCACGGCCGCGATGATCAAGAAATCCAAAATCGATTGTAAGAATGAGCCGTACTTGACCAGGACGGGGACGCCCTTGGGATCGTTGCCCAAACTGATCGCGAGATCCGTGAAGTTGAACCCGCCGATGGCCCTGCCAAGCAACGGCATGAACACGTCGCCCACGAGCGACGAGACGATCTTGCCGAAGGCAGCACCGACGATGACGCCGACCGCCAAATCCACGACACTGCCCTTCATCGCAAATTCTTTGAATTCGCTGGCTAAGCTCATCGCTGCTCCCTCAACCCGAATGTTCTCCTGCCCGCCGTCTTAGGCGGCCGCCTTCGCCTTGCGGCGCTTCGGCGCAACCGCCTCACCGGCGTCCTTTCCACCCTTTGCGCCCTTGGACTGCTTCGTCTCTTTGGCGTCCTTTGACTTGGGTGACGCCACGGCGGCGCTTTCCACCAGTTGCATGAGCGCCATGCCGGCGGAGTCGCCCGGGCGCGGCTCCATTTTCAGAATTCGCGTATAGCCGCCCGCGCGCGCCTTGAAACGAGGTCCCAGTTCCGCAAACAGCTTCTCAACGACCGTGACGTCGCGCAGCCGTGAAAACGCCAGGCGGCGCTTCGCCAGAGAGTCGACTTTCGCGAGCGTAATCAACGGTTCGATGACACGGCGCAATTCCTTTGCCTTCGGTACGGTCGTGCGAATCGTCTCGTGGCGCAGCAGCGATGTCGCCATGTTGCGAAGCATCGCATGGCGGTGGGATGAGTTTCGCGATAACTGACGACCGCTATTTCTATGACGCATGTTCTAAAGCCTTGGATTCGAGAGGTCAGATGCTGTCGCGCTCATCGTCGCGCTTCAAGCCCGGTGGCGGCCAGTTGTCGATACGCATGCCGAGCGTCAAGCCATGGCTCTCGAGGACTTCCTTGATTTCGGTCAGCGACTTCTTGCCGAGGTTCGGCGTCCGAAGCAATTCAACTTCAGTGCGCTGCACCAGATCGCCGATGTAATGAATGTTCTCGGCCTTGAGGCAGTTCGCGCTGCGCACCGTGAGTTCCAGCTCATCGACCGGCCGCAGCAGGATGGGATCGAACTGCGTTTCGGTGGCTTTGGCGGTCGATTCGTCTTGACCCTGAAGGTCGACGAATACGGACAGCTGGTCCTTGAGGATGCCGCCAGCGCGGCGGATCGCCTCTTCCGGATCGATCGTGCCGTTCGTTTCGATATCGAGAATCAGCTTGTCGAGATCCGTACGCTGCTCGACGCGCGCGCTTTCGACGTTATACGTGACCTTGCGCACCGGACTGAACGATGCATCGAGTTGCAGGCGCCCGATCGCGCGCGACTGTTCTTCGAATGCCAGGCGTTGCGCAGCGGGGCGGTAGCCGCGGCCGCGCTCGACTTTGAGCGACATGGAAAGTTCTCCGGCCTTCGTCAAATTCGCGATGACGAGGTCCGGATTGAGGATCTCGATGTCGTGATCTCCGGAAATATCTCCGGCCGTGACGGGGCCGGGTCCCTTCTTGTGGAGACGCACCTCGGTCACATCGCGCGTATGCATGCGAATCGCGACGGCCTTCAAATTGAGCAGAATGTCGACGACATCTTCCTGCACGCCTTCGATCGCGGTGTACTCGTGCAGCACGCCCTCGATTTCAATCTCCGTGATCGCAGCGCCCGGCAGCGAGGACAACAATACGCGCCGCAGCGCGTTGCCCAGCGTATGGCCGAATCCGCGCTCGAACGGTTCGATCACGATGCGCGCATGTCTCGGCGAAACCGGTTGCACTTTCACAACCCGGGGCTTCAAAAATTCGTTGATCGATCCTTGCATGGATATCACCTACGTTTACTGATCGCGATAATCGCGGACATCGCAGCGGCGTTCGAGCCGCAGCGGTGTTACTTGGAGTACAACTCGACGACGAGGCTCTCGTTGATATCGGGCAGAATTTCCTGCCGATCCGGTACCGATTTGAGAACACCCGACATCTTCTTGTCGTCCACTTCGACCCAATCCGGGAAACCGACTTGAGCGGCGATGGTCAACGCCGCCTGCACACGAGTTTGCTTCTTGGCTTTCTCGCGCAAATTGATGACATCGCCCGCCTTGCACTGATAGGACGCGATGTTGACGAGCTTCTCGTTGACCGAAACAGCCTTGTGGCTGACCAGCTGGCGCGCTTCGGCGCGTGTCGCGGCGAAGCCCATGCGGTAGACGACGTTGTCGAGGCGGCACTCCAGAAACTGCAGCAGGGTCTCGCCGGTCGCGCCGGGGCGGCCCGCGGCCTTCTGATAGTAGTTTCTGAACTGACGCTCGAGCACACCGTACATGCGGCGCAATTTCTGCTTCTCGCGCAGCTGCAAGCCGTATTCAGAGAGCCGCTGCTTGCGCTCGCTCTTGACCCCGCCCGGCGGAACCTCGAGCTTGCATTTCGACTCGAGCGGCTTGACCCCGCTCTTCAAAAATAAGTCAGTGCCTTCGCGACGCGATAATTTGCACTTGGGACCGGTATATTTTGCCATTACAAACCCTTGAAGTATTAGACGCGACGCTTTTTGGGCGGACGGCAACCGTTATGGGGGATCGGGGTCACGTCTTCAATGTTCGTGATCTTCAAACCGCAACCGTTCAACGCGCGTACCGCCGATTCCCGACCCGGGCCGGGTCCCATGACGCGCACCTCGACGTTCTTGACGCCGTGTTCTTGAGCTGCGTTTCCGGCACGTTCGGCGGCGACCTGCGCAGCGAACGGCGTGGACTTGCGCGAACCGCGGAAGCCGCAGCCGCCCGAGGTCGCCCAGGACAGAGTGTTGCCCTGCCGATCGGTGATCGTGATGATCGTGTTGTTGAATGACGCGTGCACGTGCGCGATCGCGTCCAGGACGTTCTTGCGTACCTTCTTGCGAACGGGCTTGCCGCCCTGTGCGGCGGCGGCGGCCCCGCCCGCATTTTGCTTTTGATCGGCCATGTTCTCTTTAAGTCCTCTTACGCTTTACCAGGCGGTGCGTTCATCTTGACCGCCTGCTTGCGCGGACCCTTGCGTGTGCGGGCATTGGTGCGGGTACGCTGGCCGCGCATCGGTAGCCCCTTGCGGTGGCGGATGCCGCGATAGCAACCCAGGTCCATCAAGCGCTTGATGTTCATGGAAACTTCGCGACGCAAATCGCCTTCGACCGCGAACTTGGCGACCTGGGACCGCAGCGACGCCACTTCGGCGTCCGTCAGATCCTTGACCTTGACGCTGTGCTTGACACCGGCCGCATCGCAAATCTGCTGCGCACGGCTATTGCCGATGCCGAAAATATGGGTCAGGCCGATGACGACATGCTTGTTCATCGGAATATTGATGCCGGCGATACGCGCCATCTACTTCTCCCCTAAAGTTAAGCTACGGCGCACGCGAAAAAGGCGCGCAAGTGTATAGAAAACTCTCCCGGGGATCAAGACATTAACGGCGGATGAGACCATCTTCAGCCCTGCCGTTGCTTGTGCCGTGGGTCGGTGCAAATGATGTAGACGACTCCGCGGCGCCGCACAACTTTGCAGTTCTTGCAGATCTTCTTGACCGAAGGACGTACTTTCATTTCTTACTCCCGATGCCCCGTAAGCTGGCCTTTTTCATGAGACCCTCGTATTGGTGCGACATCATGTGCGAATAGGCCTGAGCGACGAAATCCATGACCCCGACGACGATAATCAACAATGAGGTTCCGCCGAACTGAAACGGAATTGCCGGGTTCGCCATGCGGATGATTTCCGGCAGCAAACAGACGGCCATTATGTACAGACCGCCCCAGAGCGTGAGCCGCGTCAACACCTTGTCCAAATACTCGCCCGTCTGCTGCCCGGGCCGGATGCCTGGGATGAACGCCCCGGCCTTCTTGAGGTTCTCGGCCGTGTCTCGGGCATCGTAAACCAGGGCCACGTAAAAGAACGAGAAGCCGATGATCAGCAGCGCGAACAGCACGACGTGCAGCGGCTGCCCGTAATTGAGTATCGCGGCGACCCGCTGCAGCCCGCGCTGCACCGAATTGGGGTTCGGGCTGTTGCCGAAAAATTGAGCGATCGTCGCCGGAAACACCAGGATGCTCGATGCGAAGATCGGCGGGATTACACCCGCCATGTTGAGTTTGAACGGCAGATGCGTGCTCTGGCCCTGCATCATGCGCCTTCCCACCTGGCGCTTCGCGTAGTTGACTTGGATCTTGCGCTGCGCTTTTTCGACGAACACGCAGAACAGGGTCACGAGCACAACGACCACCAAAATCAGCAGGACGATCAATGCATTCATTTCACCCGAACGCACCATTTCCAGCGTATTGCCGATCGCCCGCGGCAGCCCCGCGACGATGCCGGCGACGATGATCATCGTGATGCCGTTGCCGACGCCGCGTTCGGTGATTTGCTCGCCGAGCCACATGACGAACATCGTGCCCGTGGTGATCGAGATTGTCGCAACGAACAAAAATTGCGGGCCGGGATTGGACACGAGGTGGCCGCCCGAATTCTGGATCGCAAGAGCCGCGCCGAAACCCTGGAACGCAGCCAGAAATACCGTGCCGTAGCGCGTGTATTGCATGAGCTTGCGCCGTCCCGATTCGCCGTCCTTGCGAATCTGTGCCCACGGCGGATAGACCATCGAGGCCATTTGGATGATGATCGAGGCGGTGATGTAGGGCATCACGTTGAGCGCGAAAATGCTGAAGCGCTGCAAAGCGCCGCCCGAAAACATATTGAATATGCCGAGCAGCGTGCCCTGCTGAGTCGAGAAAAATTGCGCGAACTTCGCCGCATCGATTCCCGGTACGGGAATGAACGTGCCGATGCGGTAAACGACGAGCGCACCCAGCAGGAACAATAGGCGCTTTCGCATTTCTGCGAATCGCGGCATGTCTGTGAGAGCGGCGGCGGCGTTACTGGTGGATGTCGACACGATGCTACTTGGGTCTCTTGGGTGCGGATCGTCCGCTTAGGCCTCGAAACGGCCCCCGGCCGTCTCGACGGCGCTCTTCGCGCCCTTGGTGGCCGTGATGAACTTATCCTTGATGACGTAGGGCTTCGCAACCGCACCGGATAAGATGATTTTGACGCGCTTGGTGTTCTCGGGCACGAGATTCGCCGCGACGAGCACCGCAATCGTGACGTCGGCGCCCGGCACGCGCGCGAGATCGTCTAGGGTCAGTTCCGCGCGCGAAGCCTTCATCGCGGACCGGAAGCCGGTCTTCGGCAGCCTGCGCTGCAACGGCATCTGGCCGCCTTCGAACCCCACCTTGTGATAGCCGCCCTTGCGCGCACGCTGTCCCTTGACGCCGCGACCGCAGGTCTTGCCCTGGCCGGCAGAAGCGCCGCGCCCAACGCGCAAATGCTCGCGCTTGGAGCCTGCGGCCGGCTTGATCGTATTCAGTCGCATTAGTGCTTCTCCGCGCCCGATGCCGATTCCACTGCGAGCAGGTGGCTGGCGGTGTTTACCATGCCGCGATTCGACGGTGTATCCGCGACCATGACCGTGTGACCGATCCTGCGCAAACCCAAACCACGCGCCGAGTTCGCGATATTGGCCAATTGCCCAAAGAGGCTTTTGACCAGCGTGACCTTGATAAGTTTATCTGTCATGACGTTCTAGCCCACGATTTCGGCGACGGTCTTGCCGCGCTTCGCCGCGATGTCGTCGGGAGTACGCAGCTTCCCCAAGGCGTCCATCGTTGCGCGTACCACGTTGATGGGATTGCGCGAGCCGTAGCTCTTGGCCAAGACGTTGCGAACACCGGCGCACTCGAACACCGCGCGCATACCGCCGCCGGCGATGACGCCGGTACCGTCGGCGGCCGGCTGCATGTAAACCCGCGTCGTGCCGTGGCGTCCCTTGACGGCATAGAACAGCGTGTCGTTCTTCAGAGATACGTTCACGAGACTCTTGCGCGCCTGCATCATCGCTTTCGAAATCGCGACCGGCACTTCGCGCGCCTTACCGTATCCGAAGCCGACGCGACCCGCGCCGTCGCCGACCACGGTCAAGGCCGTGAAGCCGAATTGCTTGCCGCCCTTGACGACCTTGGCGACGCGGTTGACCGCGACCAGCTTCTCGAGCAGGTCATCGCCGGACATTGGTTTTTCTACTCTTGCCATAGCGCCCTCAGACCTTCGGTTAAAACTCGAGACCCGCTTCTCGCGCGGCTTCTGCCAGCGCTTTGACGCGCCCGTGATACATGAACCCCGAGCGGTCGAATGCGACCTTCGAGATCCCCTTGGCGCGGGCCCGCTCCGCAATCGCGCGGCCGACGGCCTTCGCGGCCTCGATGTTGCCGGTCGTCTTCAGCTCGCCGCGCACTTCTTTTTGCAGCGTCGATGCCGCGACCAAAACCTTGTCGTCGCCTGCAGCGAAGATCTGCGCGTAGATATGCTGCGGCGTCCGGTGCACCGAGAGGCGCACGGCCCCGAGCTCCTTGATCTTGACGCGTCCGCGCAAAGCGCGGCGCAAGCGAGTATCTCGTTTATCCAGTTTCATATGCTTACTTCTTCTTCGCTTCCTTGAGCGAAATCTTTTCGTCGCTGTACTTCACGCCCTTGCCCTTGTAGGGCTCGGGCGGACGGAATCCGCGAATTTCGGCCGCGGTCTGACCGACGCGCTGGCGGTCGATGCCTTTGACGACAATTTCGGTTTGCGTCGGCGTTTCGATGCTGATGCCGTCGGGCACCGGGTAGTTGATGAGGTGCGAATAGCCGAGCGTGAGGGTCAGGCTCTTGCCGGCGACTGCGGCGCGGTAACCGACGCCGACGAGCTCGAGCTTCTTCTCGTAGCCTTTTGAGACGCCCGCGACCATGTTCGCGAGGTGCGCACGCGTCGCGCCCGCGATTGCATTCATGCCCTCGGCGTTCGACGTCGACTCGACCGACAAATGCTTGTCGACTTGCACGACCTTGATGCCGCTCTTCAGGCCCAGGCTCAGCGAGCCCTTGCCGCCTTTGACCGTGACCGCATCCGCCGCGATCGTGGCGCTCACGCCCTGCGGAAGATCGACCGGCATTTTTGCAACTCGAGACATGATTGGAACCTTTATTGAACGACGAACAAGACTTCGCCGCCGGTGCCGGCTGCGCGCGCTTGACGGTCGGTCATGATGCCATGCGGCGTGGATACGACGGCGACGCCAAGCCCGCCAAGCACCTTGGGAAGCTCGTCCTTACCGCGATAGATTCGCAGTCCGGGGCGGCTGATCCGCTCGATGCGGTCAATCACCGGGCGCCCGTCGTGATACTTGAGTTCGATCGACAGCGTGCTCTTCGCGCCGACCGTCTCGACGCCGTAAGCGCCGATGTAGCCCTCGTCCTTCAGAACCTTGAGAATCGAGATCTTCAGTTTCGATGCGCCCACGCCAACCGTGGGCTTTCCCGCGGATTGCGCATTGCGGATGCGGGTCAAAAGATCGGCGATCGGATCGGTCATACTCATTGTGCGCGCCTCACCAGCTCGCCTTGGACAGGCCGGGAATCTCACCGCGATTCGCCGCTTCACGCAGCTTGGTTCGCGCCAACCCAAATTTTCGGTATACGCCGCGGGACCGGCCGGTAATCGAACATCGATTCCGTTGCCGCGTCGCCGCCGCGTCGCGCGGCTGTTGTTGCAGCTCGACCTGCGCCTTGTCGCGCTCCTCGTGCGACGTCTTCGGGTCGCGGATGAGCTCCTTGAGTGCGGCGCGGCGGGCCGCAAACTTCTTTGCGACCTTTAGGCGGCGCTTCTCGCGCATGAGCATGTTCGTCTTTGCCATGGGCTTTTACCCTACTTACGGAACGGAAAGTTGAAAGCTTCGAGCAGCGCGCGACCGTGCTTGTCGTCCACTGCCGACGTGGAGATGGTGATGTCCATCCCACGAATCTGATCGATCTGATCGTATTGAATTTCGGGGAAAATGATCTGTTCTTTGACACCGAGGCTGTAATTGCCGCGACCGTCGAAGGAGCGCGTGCTGATCCCGCGGAAATCGCGAATGCGCGGGATCGCGATGTTCACGAGCCGATCGAGAAATTCATACATGCGGGCACCACGCAGCGTCACCTTGCAGCCGATGGCCTGGCCGTCGCGCACCTTGAACGTCGCGACCGACTTCTTGGCCTTGGTGATCGCCGCCTTCTGGCCCGTGATTTTCGCCATGTCGGCGGTCGCGGCGTCCATGACTTTCTTGTCGGCCACCGCTTCGCCCACGCCCATGTTGACCGTGATCTTGAGTATGCGCGGAACTTCCATCGTGTTCTTCAGACCCAAGCTTTGCTTGAGTTCCGGCACGATCTTGTCGCGATATATCTGTTTTAGTCTTGCCATGTTTACGTCACTCGACCCTTATTTAGCGTCGATCACTTCGTTGTTCGACTTGAACACCCGCACTTTGCGGCCGTCCGCCAGCGCCCTGAACCCGACTCGATCGCCCTTCTTGGTCGACGGGTTATAGAGCAGCACGTTCGAGACGTGCAGCGGAGCCTCGCGCTCGATGATGCCGCCCTGCTGCCCGATCTGCGGATTCGGCTTCTGATGCTTCTTCGACATGTTGAGCCCCTCGACGCGCACGCGATCGTCCGCGAGCACCTCGATGACGGCGCCGCGGCGACCCTTGTCGCGGCCGGTGATGAGCACCACAGTGTCGCCCTTGCGAATCTTTTTCATCTGCGCTTTCCTAACTTTTCCAGGTCCAACTACAGTACTTCGGGCGCGAGCGAGATGATCTTCATGAACTGCACGTTGCGCAGCTCACGGGTCACCGGTCCGAAAATGCGCGTGCCGATCGGCTCGAGCTTGTTGGTCAGCAGAACCGCCGCATTGGTGTCGAAGCGGATCAGCGAACCGTCGGCCCGGCGCACGCCGCTGCGGGTGCGCACAACCACGGCGTCGTAGACTTCGCCTTTTTTCACCTTGCCGCGCGGAATTGCGTCTTTGACGCTGACCTTGATGACATCGCCGACGGCGGCGTAGCGGCGCTTCGAGCCGCCGAGCACCTTGATGCACATCAAGCGCTTGGCGCCGCTGTTATCGGCTACGTTCAGTATTGTTCGCATCTGGATCATGTCGGTCCCTTATTCGGCCTTGGCGCGTTCGACGACGCGAACCAGAATCCAAGATTTACGGCGCGACATCGGCCGGCACGGCTTGATGGAAACCGTGTCGCCTTCCTTGCACTCGTTGTTGGCGTCATGTGCAAGCAGCTTCGTCGTACGACGAATGTATTTGCCGTAGGTAGGATGTTTGACCAGGCGCTCCACCGAAACGGCGATCGTCTTGTCCATCTTGGTACTGACGACCTTGCCGGTCAGCAGCCGTTGTCCGGGAATGCTAGTCCCATGAATGGGCGCCGCATGGGCGACCGCCACCGCTTGTGTCTCGGTCGACATCAGGCCTTACCTCCGCTTGCAAGCACCGTCTTCACGCGCGCAATGTTCTTGCGCACCTTCGCAAACTGGTCCGGCTTCGCCGCCTGACCGGTCGCACGCGCCATGCGCAAATTAAATTGTTCGCGGCGCAACTTGAGAAGCTCCTCGCCAAGATCTTTTGCGCTCTTGACACGCAATTCTTTAGCCTTCATGTGCGCACCTGACGCTTCACGAACGTCGTTGAAACCGAAAGTTTTGCGGCCGCGAGGCGGAATGCTTCGCGAGCGATCTCTTCGCTCATGCCTTCCATCTCGAACAGCACCTTGCCTGGCAGAACCCTGGCGACCCAATATTCGACATTGCCCTTGCCGCTGCCCATGCGAACCTCGAGCGGCTTTTGCGTGATGGGCACGTCCGGAAAGACGCGAATCCAGATTCGGCCGCCGCGCTTCACGTGGCGCGAAATTGCACGTCGGGCCGCCTCGATCTCGCGCGCAGTCATGCGGCAGCGGTCGGTCGCCTTCAGGCCGTATTCCCCGAACGCAACGAAATTGCCGCGCTGGGCCTTGCCGGCTATGTTGCCCTTGAACTGTTTGCGGAACTTGGTCCGCTTCGGCTGCATCATGTGTCGTTACCTAATTCAACCCACCGGAGGCGCTGCGGCTTCGGCGGGTTTGGGGGACTCGGCGTCGGTCTCGGCTGACTCCACCACGGGCTGGTCGAACACTTCGCCCTTGAAGATCCATACCTTGATTCCGATGACACCATAGGTGGTCTGCGCTTCGGCGAGGCCGTAGTCGATATCGGCGCGGAACGTGTGCAGCGGCACGCGACCCTCGCGATTCGTTTCGGTACGCGCGATCTCGGAGCCATTGAGCCGGCCGCTGATGCGTACTTTGATACCCAAGGCTCCAGAGCGCATCGTGTTGGTCACGGCCCGCTTCATCGCGCGGCGGAACATCACGCGCTTCTCGAGTTGCTGCGAAATTCCTTCGGCAACCAGTTTTGCATCGAGTTCGGGCTTGCGGATCTCGGCGATGTTGAGCCGCACATCGTTCATCGTCATGCCCAGAATCTTGGCCACCGCCGTGCGGAGCTTCTCGATGTCCTCGCCCTTTTTGCCGATTACGATGCCGGGCCTGGCGGTGTGGATCGTGATGTTGGCGCGGCGCGCGGCGCGTTCGATATGTATGTGGCTCACGGAAGCGTCGCTGAGCTTCTTGTTCAAGTATTGCCGCACCAAAAAATCGGTGTGGATATTCGAGGCAAAGTTCTTCGAGTGGGCATACCACTTCGACGACCAGTCGCGCGTGATGCCGAGCCGAATGCCGATTGGATTGACTTTTTGACCCATTAAGCTTCTCGCTTGCCGTCGGATACTTGTACGAGGATATGGCTGCTGCGCTTGGCGATGCGGACGCCGCGCCCTTTGGCGCGCGCGTGGAAACGCTTGAGCATCGGAGCGGGATCGACCTCGATCCGCGTCACCTTGAGATCATCAACATCGGCGTTGAAGTTGTTGTAGGCATTCGCGATGGCGCTGTCGAGCACCTTCAAGACGATCTTGGCGCCCTTCTTCGGCATGTACTTGAGCGTATTGACCGCGAGCGTCGCCGACTTGCCGCGAATGGTATCGACGACCAGGCGGCATTTCTGCGGGGAAATGCGCGCGTAACGTAAAATTGCCTTGGTCTCCATGCCTTACTCCGCGACCGTGACTTTTTTGTCGCCGGAATGCGCTTTGAACGTGCGCGTGGGCGCGAACTCACCAAGCTTGTGCCCAACCATGTTCTCCGAGACGAGAACTGGCACGTGCAGCCGGCCATTGTGAACGGCAATCGTCAGCCCGACCATGTCGGGGATGACCATGGAGCGCCGCGACCAGGTCTTGATCGGACGGCGATCGTTTTTCTGGCTCGCCACTTGCACCTTCTTAGCGAGGGGCAAATCAACGAACGGCCCTTTCTTTAGCGAACGAGGCACTGATGATTCTCCAGTCGTTTACTACTGTCGTTTGTTCTTTCTGCGCTGAACGATCATGCCGTCAGTGCGCTTGTTGCGACGCGTCTTCTTGCCCTTGGTCTGCAGACCCCACGGGCTCACCGGATGCGGGTTGCCTTGTCCGGACTTTCCTTCGCCGCCGCCGTGCGGATGGTCGACGGGATTCATGACGACGCCGCGCACCGTCGGGCGCACGCCCAGCCAGCGAACGGCCCCGGCCTTGCCGAAAACGCGCAAATTATGCTCGTCGTTGCCGACTTCGCCGATCGTCGCACGACAATCCACGTGAATCTTGCGCATTTCGCCCGACTTCAAACGAACACTCGCGTACACGCCCTCGCGCGCGGCGAATTGCGCCGAACCACCGGCACTGCGCACCAACTGGCCGCCCTTGCCGACCTTCAGCTCGATGTTGTGCACGGTGCTGCCGACAGGGATGTGCCGCAGCGGCAATGCGTTGCCTGGTTTGATCGGCGCATCGGCGCCCGATCGAATCTCGTCGCCGGCCTTCACGCCCTTCGGCGCGAGGATGTAACGGCGCTCGCCGTCCTTGTACAGAACCAAGGCGAGATGCGATGTGCGGTTCGGATCATATTCCAACCGCTCGACGACGCCGGGAACGCCATCCTTGTCGCGTTTGAAATCGACGAGCCGATAGCGCTGTTTGTGACCGCCGCCGATGTGGCGCGTGGTCTGCCGGCCGAAATGATTGCGCGCCCCGGTGCGATTCTTCTTGGTCGTCAGCGACTCGATCGGGCCGCCCTTGTGCAGATGCGAGCGATCGATTTTGACGACGAAGCGCGTACCCGGAGAAGTCGGCTTCATTTTGATGAGTGCCATGACGGATATCCTTACTTCGCCGAGCCGCCGGTGAAGTCGATCGACTGACCGGTCTCCAAACGTACGTATGCTTTCTTGTAACCGTTGCGCTTACCCGCGACGTTCTTGAAGCGCCGCGTCTTGCCCGGCTTGTTGAGCAGGTTGACGCCCTCGACCTTGACTTCGAACATCAGCTCGACGGCTTCTTTGACCTCGGACTTCGAGGCATCGTCGCGCACGCGAAAGACATATTGATTCGCCTTCTCGGTCACCGTCGCCGCTTTCTCTGAGACATGCGGCTGAATCAGCACGGTCATCAAACGCTCTTTATTGCTCATGCGGTGCCTCCGAGGCGCTGATCGAGCAGCTTTAAAGCCCCGACCGTCGCGACGACCTTGTCGTGCTTGATCAAGCTCAAGGGATCCAGCGAGGCGACCGGAATGACGTCGACATAGGGCACGTTGCGAGCCGCCAGGAACAGTTTCTCTTCGTAAGCCTCGACGAGAATCAGCGCGCGCGTTAAGCCGTATTCGGCGAGCTTGCTGATCAGCAGCTTGGTTTTGGGAGCCGCCAATTCCATCGACTCGACCGCGAACAGGCGATCGGTACGCGCCAATTCGGACACCATCGACTGCATCGCCGCGCGATACATCTTGCGATTGACTTTCTGCGTGAAATCTCGCGGCTTTGCGGCAAAGGTACGCCCGCCGCCGACCCAAATCGGACTGCGGATCGAGCCGGCGCGAGCCTGGCCCGTACCCTTCTGGCTCCACGGCTTCTTACCGCCGCCGCGCACTTCGGCGCGCGTCTTTTGCGCCTTCGTGCCGGCGCGTCCAGCGGCCATATAGGCCGTGACGACTTGGTGGATCAGGGATTCGTTGTACGCGCGGTCAAAAGCGGCGTCCGATAACTGGATTTCACTGGCCGGCGTCGAGTTCTTGAGCTGGAGCTTCATGGCGTCTACTTCTTCGCCGGCTTGGGCGCGGCAGCGGCGGGCTTAGCGGCAGCGGTGCCCTTCGCGGCCGCCGCGGGGGCCTTGTTCGGCATCAATTTCTTGCGCCGCGCCAACGACGCAGCCTTCACCGAGGGCCGCACGACGACGCGCCCGCCTTCCGATCCCGGCACCGCGCCGCTGATCAACAGCAGATTGCGGGCGACGTCGATCTCGACGACGCGCAGGTTCTCGATCGTTCGGTTGCGCACGCCCATGTGGCCGGACATGCGCTTGCCCTTGAAAACGCGGCCGGGAGTCTGGCGCTGGCCGATGGAACCCGGCGCGCGGTGCGAGACCGAGTTACCATGACTCTTCATGCCGCCGGCAAAATTATGGCGCTTCATCGTGCCGGCGAAGCCCTTGCCGACGGTCGTGCCGGTGACATCAACGATTTGACCGGCCGTGAACATATCGACTTTGAGTTCGCCGCCGGCCGCAAGAGCCTCTCCCTCGCCCTTCTTGAGGCGAAATTCCTGGGAGGTGTAGCCCGCGGCGACATTGGCTTTTGCGAAGTGACCGGCCAAGGCCTTGGACACGCGCGAGGCGCGGCGGGCCCCGATGGTCACCTGGACGGCACGGTAGCCATCCACTTTCTCGCTCTTGATTTGCGACACACGATTCGGCAGCGCCTCGATCACCGTCACAGGCACAGTGACGCCGGCGTCAGTGAATACGCGGGTCATGCCGCACTTGCGGCCAACCAGACCAATGGTCATTGTCAATCCTCATGCTGCGAGAGCGACTAGGCTCCCGCTTCAGTTGCAATCAGCCGGCGGTTTGGGCAGACATGACCCCAGCACCCTCTCGGGTGACTGGCGCCTGAGCCCACTCGCTCCGACCTCGTAAAATTGGACGGCGAAGTATACGGGAATACGCGCCAAGTTCAAGTTTCACGGGGTTTTTGATGCGCTGCGCGCAACTACTACGGGGTCGAAGCGACCCCGCCCCAGAAAGGTAAGCTCAATTCAATTTGATTTGGACGTCGACGCCGGCCGGAAGCTCGAGTTTCATGAGCGCATCGACGGTTTTGTCGGTCGGATTCAATATATCCATCAAGCGCTTGTGCGTGCGAATCTCGAACTGGTCGCGCGCATCCTTATCGCCATGCGGCGCGGTCAGTACCGTAAAACGCTCCATTTTGATCGGTAGAGGCACCGGGCCCTTGACGGTCGCGCCCGTGCGCTTCGCGGTATCGACGATTTCGCGCGCAGACTTGTCGATCAAGCGATGATCGAAAGCCTTGAGGCGGATACGAATGTTCTGATTGGCCATAAATTTGCTTCCAGGTCTTTCCAGGCGCTACGCGCCGAAATCAACGGGGTCGATGCGACCCCGTCCTTAAAGGGTTGCGGATATTACGCTATTACCTTGGCGACTACACCTGCGCCGACGGTCTTTCCGCCTTCGCGGATTGCAAAGCGCAGCCCCTGCTCCATCGCAATCGGCGCAATCAGCTCCACCACGATCTTGATGTTGTCCCCGGGCATC